>Ga0224527_1000414_pt1 | contig 28955 bp, 15 predicted proteins | sample CBST0metaG_FD_179882 | JGI IMG/M metagenome (GOLD analysis project Ga0224527, IMG submission 179882) | Peat soil microbial communities from Stordalen Mire, Sweden - C.B.S.T0 | ecosystem: Environmental > Terrestrial > Soil > Wetlands > Peat | place: Sweden: Norrbotten County, Stordalen Mire... | reverse complement strand
GCAAATCGCCAGCTCAAATCACGTTGACCACCAGCACCGGTTTTTCGCCACGCCTGGGGCCAGATTACCTGCTGTATGTCTCTGCCACCGGCACCGGCGAAGGCATCTGGAAGCTCGCCAACGGAACTGCCACGGAGTTATGGAGTGGGCAGGGGGCGCGGGTCTTTGGAGGACCGGCAATCTCTCCCGACGGAAGGCACATTGCTTTCTCGTTCCATGAACACGGCAAGGCGCTGTTGTGCACCATGCAAGCCGACGGCACCAACGCGCACATCGTCGCCGGTTCGCTCGACCTGCAGGGGGATCCCGTCTGGGCGCCCGACGGACGATCAATCACCACGGCGGCCAACGATCACGGCACAACACACCTTTTCCAGGTTCCCGTAGACAACCGCTCGCCCGCACCTTTCGTCGCGGAGTCCTCGGTCGACCCTGCGTGGGCACCCGATGGGCGATTGGTTCTCTATTCGGGACCCGATATCGGCACCTCGTTCTCCATAAAAGCGGTCACGGCGGAAGCAGTACCGTATCCTCTTCGCCCCCTCGACCTCACCCGCGGGGCCCGCCATCTGGCCTTTCTGCCCGGACGTAGGGCGATCGTGGTGCTGCGCGGGGAGATTCAACACAAAAACCTCTGGCTGATCGATCTGGACACCGGTATCGAACGGCAGTTGACCGACCTCCCACCGGACTTCAACACCCGCGACTTCGATCTCTCTCCCGATGGCAAGGAGGTTGTACTCGAACGAATGCAGGAGCGCTCGGATGTGGTGTTACTGGATCTGGCCCGGCCGTGAAACTGCTTCCCCGGATTGAACGCGACAGCAAACTCTACAAAAAGCGAACGACGTCGAAAGGGAAACCCTGAAAGTCGCAGCCTTTTCATTATTGATTCGGCCCTCAAATAGAAGCACCGTGCCCCATCCATTTCGCAAGTTTTATCGCGAAATGGGTGGGAAGGCGCAACACTATTAAGGGCCGGATCAATAGTCCCCTGTTCCCTGTTGCCTTGTTCCGTTGCTTCCTTGCTTCCTTGCACCCTTTCTCCCGGTGCGACAATGGACGGTGGGAGCGAAAGCCATGAACCTGTTCAAGACCACTGTTCTTCTGACCGGATTAACCCTCATTCTGGTCCTGGCCGGGGAGTTTTTCGGCGGGACCGACGGCGCGCTGCTGGCTTTTGCCGTGGCGGCGGCAATGAACTTCTTCAGCTACTTCTACTCCGACAAGATCGCTCTGCGCATGTACAACGCGCAGCCGGTGACCCGCGAGGACTTGCCCCGCGTGTATGCCGTGGTAGAACGGCTGACCGGACGCGCCGGCATTCCCATGCCGAAGATTTATGTCATTCCCACCGAATCGCCCAACGCCTTCGCCACGGGACGCAATCCCGAGCACGCCTCGGTTGCTGTAACGCACGGCATTCTGGCGCTGCTGACCGATGACGAATTGGAAGGCGTGCTGGCTCATGAACTGGGCCACGTGCGCAACCGCGACATCCTCACCAGTTCGATCGCCGCCACACTGGCCGGAGCCATCACCATCCTGGCCCGCATGGCCTTCTGGTTCGGCGGCGGACGGCGGCGCAACGGCGGCCTGATCGGGATGCTGGTCATGCTGATTCTGGCGCCTCTCGCGGCCACGCTGATTCAGCTCTGGGTCTCGCGCACACGCGAGTACGAAGCCGACGCCAGCGGTGCCCACTTGACCGGCAATCCCTATGCGCTTGCCACAGCTCTTGAAAAGATCTCCGGCATCAGCAAACAGGTTCCGCTGCTTGCCTCGCCGAACTCCGCGCACCTGTTCATCATTGCGCCGCTGCTCTCCGGGCAGAGCTGGGCCAGCTTGTTCTCGACCCATCCGCCCGTCCAGAAGCGCATCGAGCGGCTGATCGGCAGACCATCGGTGTATGGAAGTCTTCAGTAGACAGGGAGCAGTGGAGAGTGGTCCCTGGTCCCTGTCGCCTGTTCCCTGTTCCCTGTTCCCTGTTCCCTAGTATTCTTCCTTCATGAAGACTCTGCTCCGCACGCTGCTTTATCTCGCGCTCGTCGTCTGGCTGGGAGCGGCGACTTTCTTTCCGGTGGTAGCCGCCATCACCTTTGGAACGTTGCAACCCAACACCCATCTGGCGGGAACAATCATTGGCCAGTTGCTCAGGATTCTGCACGGCATGGGGCTGGTTTCGGGGATGGTTGCGCTGGCCCTGCTCGCGTTGGCGCCGGCATGGGGGCTCTACAAGCCGCGCTCGATGCTTGCGCCCATGGGGCTGGTGGTGGTGATGATCGCCCTCACTGTCTATGCGCAATTTGCGATCATTCCTGCCATGGAGCGCGATCGCGCCGCAGCCGGCGGAGCGATCGATGTGACGGACACCGCCAACTCCACCACGGCCCACTTCAACAAGCTGCACACTTGGAGCGAGCGCGTCGAAGGAGCCATCCTGCTGCTGGGATTGGCGACAGTCGTCTTCGTTGCCAAGGCGGAGACGGAGAGAAGCTAGGGGTTAGGGATTAGGGAATAGTGCCCCGTCTGGATTTGTACTGTCCCACCCTTTTCGCAAAGAGCGCGAAATGGATGGGGCACAGAGTTTGGTCGGCTGGTTTGATGTCCCCCTATTCCCTGTCCCCCTATTCCCTGTTCCCTACCTCCTGCCCTTCTTCCCCGTTCCTGTATCATCGAAGAGGCCCTTGCGCGCGCATCTCATCCTGCCGGGGCACTCATAGGAAATACATGAAGACTGGCATCATCGGCCTGCCGCAGGTGGGCAAGACATCGTTGTTCAAGATTTTGACCAAAGCCAAGCTCGAAGAGCGCGGCCACTCGCGCCAGGAACACATCGGCGTGGCCCGCGTTCCCGACGAGCGGCTGGACAAGCTCTCCGAGCTCTATTCGCCGAAGAAAACCACCTACGCCGTCGTTGAGTTCGTGGACGTGGCAGCCATTGGGCAAGAGGCGCTGAAAGAGACCGCGTTTCTCGCCAGCCTGCGCCAGGTGGATGCGCTCATTCACGTTCTGCGCGCCTTTGAGGACGATGCAATTGCCCATGTGGGCCCCATCGATCCCTTGCGCGACATCAAGAACGTCGAGTTCGACCTGATGATCAGCGATCTGACCCAGGTTGAAAAGCGGCTCGAACGGCTCGAAAAGGACCTGAAGAAAGGCCGCACCAGCGATCTGGAGCGCGAACAGGCTCTGCTGCTGCGCTCGAAAGAGGCGCTGGAGACAGAGACGCCTCTGCGCGAACTGGAGATGACGGCCGAGGAAAAAAAGCTCATCAAGGGCTTCATGTTCCTGTCGCAAAAACCAATTCTGTATGCACTTAACATCGGCGAAAGCACCACTTTGGGCGACGACCTCGAAGCAGCGGTTAGCCGCTTCAAGCTGGATGAGATTGCGCAGCGGCCGAATGCCGGCGCCACCGCCATCTGCGGCAAGGTCGAGGCTGAGCTGGCGGAGATGGACGACGAGGAAGCGGCCGAGTTTTTGGGCAGCTACGGGCTGCGGGAAAGCGGCCTGGTGCGTCTGATTCGCAAGAGCTACGAGTTGCAGGGGCTGATCAGCTTCTTCACCGCCGGGGAGGACGAGTGCCGCGCCTGGACCATTCCGGTGGGCTCGAAGGCGCCGCAGGGCGCTGGGGCGATTCACTCCGATCTGGAACACCATTTCATTCGCGCCGAAACCATCCGCTGGGACACCCTGCTGGCTGCCGGGTCAGAAGCAGCGGCGCGGTCCAAGGGCACGCTACGCCTGGAAGGCAAGGAATACGTGGTGCAGGATGGGGACGTGATGCACATCCGGCATAGCGGGTAGCCGGGATGCTCAAGATTTCATTGCTATTGGGTGCGATTGCCGCGCTCGCCGATATTGCCGGGGGGCTGGTGCTGGTGCGCGCCAAGGGCGTGGAGCGTTACCTGCGCTTCTTTGTCGCCCTGGGCGCTGGTTTCCTGATGGCCACGGCGGTCATCGAGATGGTGCCAGAAAGCCTCAAGAGAAGTCCCGGCTTGGGGCCGATCCTCATCATGGCCGGCTACTGTGTCGTCCATTTGCTCGAACACACCATCAACGCCCACTTTCACTTCGGCGAAGAGACGCATGGCGGCGAGTTTGTCTCCCACCACACCGGCAACTCGGTGATGGCGGGGCTGAGTCTCCATGCGCTTTTCGACGGTGTGGCCATCGGCTCGGGATTCCTGGTGTCGAACTGGCTGGGCTGGCTGATCTTTCTGGCGATTTTTTTGCACAAGGCGCCGGAGGGCTTCACCATGGCGTCGGTTATGCTAGCCAGCGGACGCAGTCGCGCCGCCGCGTTCTGGTCCGCGGTGGCGCTGGCGGGAGCCACATTGGCGGGAGTACTGGTCATCGAGCTGATTCCAAGCTGGCTGGCCTATGGGCTACCCATCTCGGCGGGCGTGGCGCTCTACGTGGCTGCCACTGACCTGGTGCCCGAAGTCAATCGCGAACCGGGAATCCGCATGGCAATGGTGTTCTTTGCCGGAGTGGCGGGATTCCTGCTGCTGCGGATGCTGCTGCCCGCGCTCTAGGGCGCGGGCGGCGAGAATCCCGTAAACAATCACCTCATGGCTTGTGCATTACTATAAGGACAGGCTTCCTCGAATTTTTGGAGTCTTCTATGCGCCTTCTATGCCGCTGAGTGTAATTGTTGACGAACCCGTACCTTTGACCGTAGCAGTCGCGCCCGTTTCGCTGCGCAGTCGCTTGGCCGCGCATATCCGTATCACACGGCTCGATCACTCCATCAAGCAGGTCTTCATCCTGCCGGGCATTCTGCTGGCGATGGCTCTGGCCGCCCGGCGAATGGATGGACGACTGGCATTCAATGTCTGCGTCGGCCTGCTTTCCGCCACCTTGATTGCCAGCAGCAACTACGTCATCAACGAGATTCTGGATGCGCCATTTGACCGCCTGCATCCCACCAAAAAGAACCGCCCTTCAGCCTGCGGACTGGTTCATGTTGGCTGGGGTTATGTTCAGTGGATAGCGATGATGCTGGCCGGCCTGGCGCTGGCCTGCATGCTTTCGCGCGGATTTTTTCTGAGCGCCCTTACACTGTGGATCATGGGTTGCGTCTATAACATTGCGCCAGTCCGCAGCAAGGACTTGCCCTACATCGATGTGCTGAGCGAGTCGGTCAACAATCCGCTCCGTTTCTGTCTTGGCTGGTACATGGTAACGGCGACTCTGCTGCCGCCGCTCTCTCTGCTGCTGTCTTACTGGATGCTGGGCGCTTATTTCATGGCCCTCAAGCGGTTCAGCGAGTATCGCCAAATCGGCGACTGCGCTGTGGCAGCCAGTTATCGCAAGTCGTTTCGTTATTACAGGCAGGAATCGCTGCTGAATTCGGTGGTCTTCTACGCCGCCGCATCAATGCTCTTCTTCGGCGCATTCATCATGCGCTATCGTATGGAGCTGATTCTCTCCTTTCCGCTCATCGCATGGTTGATGGCCATCTATTTCGGTCTTTCATTTCGCTCCGAGAGCGCGGTTCAAAACCCGGAGAAGCTCTATCGCGAACCGCGGCTGATGCTGGTACTGCTGCTGTGCACTGTGGTGTTCGCGGCATTGCTGTTCGTCGACATCCCGTGGATCGGCACAGTCTTTCCCAAGTCGCTCCCGTAAAGTGGCATTGAATCAATCGTTTGGGACGGTCGATAGAGACTGCACGGATGTACGATACTAGCAAGTCAACAGGAGAACGTGTGAAGGTCAACCCCAACGGGCGCTTGCCGATTTTACGTTTGGCCGCCCTTTCCGCTGCGGCTCTGCTGCTGCAGGGCTATCACCTGGGCGTCGAGGACGGCGAAATCTACGTGCCCTCCGCCAAAAAGCTTCTTAATCCCGATATTTATCCGTTCGCGACAGAGTTTTTCCTCTCCCACGGCCATTTATCGCTGTTCAGCCCCTTGTTGGCATGGACATCGAAGCTGGCGCACCTGCCAATGGACTGGACCTTGCTTGCCTGGTACGTAGTCAGCCTCTTCGCGACGATCCTCTCCTGCTGGATGCTGGCGACGGTGTGTTTCACCTCACCGCGAGCCCGCTGGAGCGCAGTTCTGGTTACGACTGCGGTTCTGACCATGCCGGCGACAAACACGGGCTTGCTCTTGATGGATCCCTATCTGACCGCGCGATCGTTCTCCACCCCGCTCACCATTTTTGCGCTGGCCAGTTTTCTCAGCCGCCGTCCCATGCAGGCTTGCGCCGCCGTATTGCTGACCGCGGCGATCCATGTGCAGATGAGCGCCTACCTCGTCTTTCTGATTGCGGTGATCTGGAGTCTGGATCGGCGCACCGTCGCGGTTCGCGAACGGGTACCGGTGATGGCCTCGTTTGCGGCCCTTCTGCCCACTGGATTTCACCTATCTCCGGCCACCGGAGCCTATCGCGAGGCGCTCTACTCCCGGGATTATTATTTCCTTTCCAACTGGTCGTGGTATCACTGGCTGGGCATGCTCGGGCCCCTGGCGATTCTGGCCTGGTTCTGGAAAGGCAACCTGCGCGGAACGCTGCCTGGTTTCCGCCGCATCAGCTTCGCCCTCATCCCTTTCGGGTTGCTGGGAATCGCTGTCGCCGCGTTGCTCTGCACCAGTACCAGCCTGGAAATGTTCATTCGCCTCCAGCCCTTGCGTGTCTTCCATCTCATCACCCTGGTTTTCGTGCTCCTCTTCGCAGGAGTCATGGGTGAATATATGGCCAATCGGCGACCGTGGGTCATCGCAGCCATCTCCATTCCCCTGGCGGCAGGGATGTTCCTGGTGAGCCGGCAGACCTACCCCAACAGCCCGCAGATCGAATTCCCTTCGACCACCAGTTCCAATCCTTGGATCAACACGCTTCTTTGGGTGAGACAGAACACGCCCACAGGGGCGGTGTTCGCCGTGGACTCGCGCTACTTCAAGGAGGAAGTGGTCGATGTACACGGCTTTCGCGCCGTTTCGGAACGCTCCGCATTGGCTGACTACTACAAGGATGGCGGAGTCGTTTCGCTCTTCCCCGGTCTGGCCGACGAGTGGAAGCAGATGAGCAACGCGACCTACGGCCTGAACCACTTTTCTGCCAAAGAGTTCCGAAGCCTGAAGGAACAGTATCCCGAGGTGACATGGACCGTGATCCATGGGTCCGCACCCGCGGGACTGACCTGCCCATATCAGCAGCGGGGCTACGCAGTGTGCCAGGTGCCTTCCATCTGAGTTGTGGAATAGCGATGACGCCACCCGCGCCACAGCGGCGTCATCGCTATTCCAGGGCACGGAGGCTTCTCGCCCTTTTCTGCGGAGTTGACCGACCCAACACAACGCACCCCGGCAGATGAGCTTACTCTTAGAGGATAGACAGGATAATCTGACATTGAAGTGGTTTGCCGGCCGGGAGGCGGCACCATGCTCAACCTATCTCAGCGTTTGATTCTCGGCTGCGTGCTGCTTGCGGGTCTGACGGTAGGTCTCGTGCTGGCGACGCACAAGGCTCTGGCGGCTGCGGGCCAGTCGAAACTGGCATTCATATTTATTGCTTGCGCCATCCTGGTCGAGGTGGGAACCATTTTCTCGGTTCTGCGGCCGATCCGGATGTTGGCCCGCGACGCCCACAAGATCGCTCAGGGGAACCTGGAGCATCGGGTGGATTGGAGCAGCCGCGACAATTTTGGAGTCATCGCCAGTGAGCTGAATCGCATGGCGGTTCGACTTCGCGAACTGCGCGACTCGGAAGCAGGACGCCGGCAAATGGAGTTTCAACTTTCCGACGCCGTGCTGCAATCCATCTTTGAGCCCATCATCGTCACCGATGGCAAGGGACACGTGCTCAAGGTGAACCAGGCCGCGGCCGAACTGCTGGGCGAAGCCGCCACAGACCGCATGGCGCTTACCAATACACCGGGCGGCGACAAGATTCTGAGCGCCATCCGCGATGCCGTCTCCATGCAGAAGGCCGTCGCAGCCGAAGACGAAGCCTCCATGCTGCCCATGCGCATCGGGAAAAAAGAGCGCAGCTATCGCCTCCGCACCACGCCCATGCGCGACTCCGAGGGCCGGCTGCTGGGCACGGTGACCACGCTGGAAGACGTTACCAGCCTGCAGGATACCGATCGCTTCAAGACGCAGTTCATCAGCGTGGCCAGCCGCAAGCTGCGCGATCCCCTGATGCAACTGCGCCGCGGCCTGTACGCTCTGGGGCAGGGCTTTGGCGGGGAACTGCGGCCGCTGCAGGCGGAACTGGTGGCTTCGGCAAGCAGCGAGTCGGAAAAGTTGGACGACCTGATGGGCGACCTGATCGAAGTAGCCGAACTCGACACCGGCAAGCGCGAACTCAATTTTGAAAAGTTGCGTCCGCTGCAAACGCTGGCCGAGGCGCGCGACCGGTTCTGCGATGAGGCAACCCAGAAGCACATTCGTGTCACGGTCAGCGCCTACGCCGATTTATCGTTTGTGAAAGCCGACCGGCGAGCGATGCGGTCCATCCTCGATAACCTGCTGTCGAATGCTGTTCGCTATACCCCTCAGGATGGCGAGATCCTGCTCGCTGCCGAAGAGGTCAAGGACTTTGTTCAGTTCACGGTGCGTGACTCCGGGCGCGGAATCGAGGCGGAGCGCCTGAGCACCATTTTCGATCGATTCAATGCGTTCTCAGACAGCGGCACCGGCATGGGTCTGGCACTCGTTCGTCGCCTGGTTGAAGCGCTTGGCGGGCAGATTGCCGTGGAGAGCCGCCTGAGCCACGGAACCACCTTCCGTTTTACCGTTCCCGTTGCGGCTGTGGAAGCAGTTCGCCATCCTGTGGAGGTGGGCTGAACCATGGCAGAGATAGTTCTCGAAAAACAGCAGGAACCCGCCAAGCTGCGCATCTACATCGGAGCGGCTCCCGGCGTCGGCAAAACCTATCACATGCTCAACGACGCCTACCTGATGAAGCACCAGTTGGGCGTGGATGTGGTGATTGGACTGGTCGAAGCCCACGGCCGCAAAGACACCGAAGCGCGGATTCGCGACCTGGAGATTGTGCCTCAGCGCGTGATTCCCTACCGCGGAGTCAACCTGAAAGAGATGGACGTGGACGCCATCCTTGCGCGCCATCCGCACACGGTCATCGTGGACGAACTGGCGCACACCAACGTCCCCGGCAGCAAGAACCGCAAGCGCTACGAAGATGTGCTGGAGTTACTCGATGCCGGCATCAACGTGATGGCTGCGGTCAACATTCAGCATCTTGAAACCCTGAACGACGCCGTCAACCGCTCCGCCAACACCGTCATTCGCGAAACCGTTCCGGACAACTTCCTCAAGCGCGCCAACGAGGTCGTCAATGTAGACGTGACGGTTGACGAGTTGCGCTCTCGCCTGCGTCAGGGCAAGATCTATGCCGCCGAAAAGGTGGAGCAGTCCCTGGCCAACTTCTTCCGCAAGGGCAACCTGAGCATGCTGCGCGAACTGGCCCTGCGCACCACAGCCGAGCAAGTGGGCAACCAGGCCTCGGAGTACCGCCGCACCCAGGGGCTGGAACAGGCGCCCATCCCGGAGAAGGTGATGGTCTGCCTCAGCACGCGGCCCGGCACCGAGCGCCTTCTGCGCGTCGGCTCCCGCATCGCCGGCCGCCTGGCGACTAACTGGTACGCGGTCTACGTCACGCGGCCTGAAGACGACAAAGGCCATGGCGACCCGGAAGCCTTCCATCGGCTGGAAGAGTACCGGCGCATGGCGCGCGATTTGGGCGCGCAAGTGGTTTCGCTCACCGACCGCAATGTTTCCGACGCGCTCATCCGTTTTGCCCAGCAGGAGAACATCTCCCACGTGGTCTTCGGCCAGTCGGCCCGTTCGCGCTGGGATATTCTGTTCCGCGGCTCGGTGCTGAATCGCTTTCTTTCTGAAGTCCGCGATGTGACCGTGCAGGTGGTCCCCATGCAAAAGCCACTGCGCAAGGCTTAGAGCAGAACCCCGCATTCCCTGTGTCCTGACCAGTGAATGCGAGGTTGCCGCTATCGCGCTCCATGGTGGGTAGCCAGTCAGGAGCGATGCGCAAATGCGGCAGACGGACTGGCAGTTGGGTCCGCGTCACCCCCAAGGTCCATGGCTGCGATGAGACCGGCGTTCACAGTAAAGACGTGAAGAACTTCGCTATCCGATAGCACATCCCCTTGAAGGCTCTTGACGAGTTGGTGCACCCTGACGTGGACCTTGCCTTTGTCCGGTTCGGTGATTGCCAGCGGTTCAACATGGGGATCAAACTCGCCCCATTGTCGAGTCCAATACGCGCGAATCTCTTCCTTCCCGACAACTTTGCCGCCCTCCGACGCCTTGGGCCAGCTCACGTCTTGCGTCATCAGCGCCAATGCGCCGTCGACGTCCCGTTGATTGAATGCAGAGTACGCCTGCTGTATCAGAGTCTTGGTGTCTGTCATACAACCTCCCACCACGCTTGCTGTGAACTCAATTTTGGTTACCACGCCCTTCCGCACCACCGCCGACGAGGTTAGCAAACGCAAGGGCGAAACCGCAACGATCCTTCCGGAGCTTCAACGCGGGTCCGGATTCGTTGCCGTTTGGTCGAAACTTTCTGTTGACACTTGGCTGACGCCCCTGCACAATCGCTTCAGCAAGTTGTTCGCTCCATTCCTATCCCCGTAATTTGGAGTTCAACTATGCGCCTTGGCCCGCTCCCATTTTCTTGGGACGACTCCAGCAACTGGAGACATCCGGCCTCGTCCGGATTTCTCTTCCACCCACGAGGAAGACGGTACATCGTCATTCCCCGCCCCATGCCCTGACCCCTGCGGTAGTATTCGCTCGCTCCTTCTCCCAGTCCATACGTCGCCTCCCCATGCGCTCTTCATGCGGTCGGGCGGGTGTGTTGCAAAACGCCCCAATGACCGCCTCCTGAAGAGACCCGCCGTTGTCACCTCCCTGCTGTCCCTCGGCGCAGTCCTGCTCGTGCTGTGTCCAATGCCTTGAGTTCTCACCAATTATCCCCATTGAAGGAGATTCTCTCTGCCATGTACAAGTCACGTGTCAATTTATCAAAGACCCAGCTAACCGGGCGCCTTGCGCTGTTGGCGCTCACGCCCTTTCTCCTCCCCGCCCTTCATGCTCAAACGCAACTCGACGTACCCAAGGTTGCCGAGTATGCCGCCGACCATGGGCCCTCGCGGCCAGAGCAATTGACCACCATCACCGTTCACTTGAAGCTGCGCGATGAAGCCGGGTTCGACAAGGCCGTGCAGGAGCTGTACCGCGCCGGGTCGCCAACCTTCCACAAATGGATGACGCCAGCAGAGATCGCACGTTACGGTGCCACGGACCAAGACATCGCTGCGGTCAAAAAAGAACTGGAGTCGCACGGGCTGACCACGATCGAAGCCGATCGCAACAACTCCTCAATTCGCGCGCGCGGCACAATCACTCAACTTGAGAGCGCCTTCCAGACACAGATTCACGACTTTGAGCGCGAAGGCCACACCTTCCATTCGAACGTTACCCCGGCAGCTTTGACGGGCGCCGCGGGCAGCCTGATCAAATCAGTGTCCGGTCTGTCCAACATGCCACTCAAACCGCATTTCTCGGAGCAGAAGAACCCGCGCACCGGCAAGCCAATCCCGTTCATCCCGGTCAAGAAGGGGACTACGCCGGTTTTGAGCAGCCTCTTCACCAATAACTGCTTCACCGGTGCCGCGAACGTTCAACTCACCACCGCAGGAACGCCTGCACTGCCGGCAGCAACGTATTACGGAACCATCTACGATGCCGTGAATCTTCCGTGCGGCTGGACCCCCAAGCAACTGCAAAGCTACTACGGGCTGAACCCGGCCTATAACGCGGGCTACCAGGGCGAAGGCCAGACGATCGTGCTGGTCGACGGTCCGTCCTGGGCCTCGCAAGTCTCGTCGGACTATGCCAACTTCATCCAGTGGACGGGTCTGCCCGGGGGACCGAGCAGCCTTCAGATCATCTACCCCGATGGCGCGCCGAGTGAGATCGAGCTGGACTACATTGCCGATTGGACCGAGGAGGCCGATTTGGACGTGCAGTGGGCACACGCCATTGCGCCCAAGGCAAAGATCGTTCTGCTCATCACGCCCACCCAGGATTGGAGCGAACTGGAGTACGCCATCCAATACGCAGTCAGCCACAAACTCGGCAATGTGATCTCCAACAGCTATGGCTACCCCGAGTTTCTTTGGGGCAACCACACCGTTCAGGGATTCGAGCAGGTGCTCAAATCCGCCGCCGCGGCCGGAGTGACGGTAAACTTCTCGAGCGGCGATAGTGGGGACGAAGGAACTGGCGCGCCCAACCTGGGCGGAGCATCCTATCCTGCCACCTCGGCCTACGCAACGGCAGTGGGCGGCACCAGCATCGACCTGCTGACCGCCAGCAATACCACCACTGAAGTAGGGTGGGGAAATAATTTCACCTACCTGTCCTTTGGCTGGCCCTGGCCCATCGCTCCGGAGAACGGCGGATTTAACGGCGGATCCGGTGGTGGCGAAAGCACCTACATCCCCAAACCCTCATGGCAGAAGGCCCTGCCAGGAACCGGCCGTCAGGAGCCGGACATCGCGGACGTTGCCGATCCCTACACCGGTGCCATTATCGTCTACTACGGACAGCTCGGCGTAATCGGCGGCACCAGTCTTGCCAGTCCCGTATTCTCGGGAATCTGGGCCTTGGCTTCGGAGAAGGCAGGAGCGCCACTGGGTCAGGCGGCCCCGATGCTCTCTACCCTTCCCAAGGGCGCAATCGGCGATATTCGGCCCACCACCAGCCCCAACGATGTTGTCGGCTTCTACGTCACCACCAGCGGCTCAACCTACTACACGGCAAGCGAACTGGCAGCGCCGTTGGAGAACACAACCCAGTTCTACAGTGCAATGTGGGATTTCAGCGGCGATCACAGCGGGGATTACGCAGTTGTGACCTTTGGGACCGACTCTTCACTGACGGTGACCCCAGGCTGGGACAACGTCACGGGCTGGGGCGTTCCCAACGGCTACACCTTCATCAGCGACGTGGCTGCAGCGGCAACTGCGACCAAAAAGTAGTCAACAGTCTAGCCCCATAACCGAGTTGCGCGATCGAAAGGGCGTTCGGGAAGCTGCCGGACGCCCTTTCTCTCGACAAGTCAAAATAATCTCTTAGCCGGTCCCTCTTCACGTGACTTCAATCGCGATTGAACTTATCGGCCTGAAGTGCGACCGAAAAACCAAAGGGGAGAGAATGCACGAGCATCCTCTCCCCTTTTTTGTACTCATTGGATTCGCGCTCTATGGCACCGAAAACGGGCGAAGACCGTCGGTGGGAAAGATTCCGGTGGGTGCAGTGACCGTGGAAGGCTGCTCGCGGAACAGGAATCGCACGTAGAAGCCGGCCGTAGCCGCCGAGTAGTTGCGGGAGTTGTTGGCCGAGAAGAATCCGCCTGCAAACCAATGCGGACCGATCTGGTAGGCTGCCTGGCTGCGCAGGTCGTAGTTGGGACCAACGCTGGTTTTGGCAGGAAGATACACAGTGGCCGCGCTGCCCGGGAACAGCGGCGTCTGGTCCTGCTGAAAAGCCTGCACGCCCAGGCTGCCAAGAATGTTGTAGTGCCATTTGGTGCCGGAGTGAGCGGCCCAGGTGAAGGGAACATTGGCCAGGAAGTAGGCCTGGGGACTGAAGTACCCGCCGTTCCTCCAGGTAAATGCGCCTTCGTTCTGGGCATAATGCATACCGAAGAAGTTGACGCCGATACTCAGGTTGCCATATTCGGGAACAGTCTTCAGACGCCAGTACGCACCGCCGGAACCATCGATGCGGGTGTTCGTGACCACGTTGTAGCCGGTAAGGTATTGCCCGCCCCCTCCAATGTAGAAGCCCGATTCCGCATCGCCTTTTGAATATTGAGCGCTCCCCTGGTTGGCCACCACGCCGCCCCAAATATTGCCGGGATAACTGAGCGAGGCTGATCCGGGATCGCGCATACCGGCATAGGAAAGCTGGGTATCCTTGACAGAATCGCGGGAGAAATTGAAGGTGAATGGCCCATTGCCCGGCTTGAAATAGGCGCGCGCCGTGAAGGTGGACACCAGGAAGCCTGTAGGCGTATAGCCTCCGGCGAGAGCGAGGTGCGGGAAAGCCAACTGCACTTCGCCGCCGATTCCCACCGCATTTTGTTGCGCGGGAACGCTTCCGCCGGTGACCGTTGAGCTGGTGTTGCTATCGGTTCCCAATGGTTGAGGGATGGGGACCAGGGAGTTCCCTGCTGTGGATCCCTCGAGCACAGTGATGACGCTGGTGCCGTCGGCCTGTCCGGAGTCAAGGAAGACCGGCTTGGCAACGATGGTCAGCCGCGCGTTGTAACCCATGGCGACGGATGCCTCGAATGGCGACTCAAGTGCGGTCAGGTGATCGTAGCCGAGGTCTCCGGAGCGATAGTTGAGAAGGCCGGAGCCGCCCATCCAGGGGCTGTAACTGCTCTCGATGGAGCGCAACTGCATTTCCGCCTCGTCGCGCGGACTGGTGGTTCGCTGCTCGCGCTGGACGCGGACCCAGGGTCCGCGCAGTGGAGGCAGATTGCGCTGCTGGAGTTCCTCATCAGTAAGGCCAGTATTCGTGTTGGCAGGCGCTTGCGTCGCCGGCGCCTCGGGAAGCTGAACCTGCTGTTGAGGGGCCGGAAGCGGTGCATTGCCGAGGGTCGGAGTTGGCGGTTGGGTCTCGGCGGGCGCGGGCTGCTTTCGCGCCTTTGCCTTCTTGGCGGGCGGGTTGGCGGTAGCCGGCTTGGCCTGCTCCTGGGTGGGCTGCTGAGCGTTCTGCTTGGGCGCCGAATATGCGCCCGTAGCCGCTTCTTGCGCAGACGGCGTGTATTGCGCAACCGAGTACCGCATGGGAGCAGCGGGAACCGCCTTGGGAGCGGGAGTGGCAGCGGGTTTCACCGGAGCGTTGTCAAAGGCGCGGAGATTGGCCGCCGACCCTTGCGTAAGCTGACTGTCGGTTTGCTCGGCAAACAGCGCTTGCACTTGCGCAGCCAACTCGCCCATGGGCCGCGAGGTAATGCGCAGGCGGGGATTGGCCTTGTGCGGAGCCGGATTGGACGGCGCCTGCCGCGGATTCTGCGCCGACGGAACAGGGTCGGTCGAGTCGATGTTCTCTTCTGACGGAGGCAGTTGCACACGGCCCGAATAACTGGGCGAACCGTTAGGATCCTGGGAATTCGACCCTGCGGGCGCGGGCTTGCCGGCTTGCGATTTGCTGGACGCCTGCAGGAAAACAGCTGCATGCGTAGCTCTCTGTTGCAGGAAGACAGGCTGGCCGGAGGTTGGCAGGGAGGGCCGCGGAATGAAGATTGGAGCGCTCGTCAAGGTGCTTCCGTGCATGCCGGACTCGGCCAGGTTGGAACCCTGGGAAGCAGCCAGCGGAGGGACTCCGGTCCTGTTCAAGGATGCGGGTCCGGAGCCGGGCAGCGACGATTTCACTGGCCCTTGAGCGGGCTGGCTGTCGGGGTCGAGCAGGTTCTTCAGGTCGCCCGGTGCAGTCCTGCGACGAACGCCGGTCTCCGCTGCCGGATAGGGTGAAGCCGTATCGAACTTCCGGGTGGCCGATCCGGCTGGCTGGGCCGCGAGCGACGCCCGCCAGTATTCGCTGGCGCGTTGGTTGTCGCCATGGGCCTGCTCAAAACGTGCGGCAGACGACAAGACTCCGGCGTTCGTGGGAAAGCGAGCAAGCGCCAGCCGCAGCCAGGCCTCGGCCTGCACCAGATCCTTGGCCGTCAGAGCTGCGCCGATAGCTCCCTGGAAATCGCCGGCGCTGGCGTCCTGCATGGGGGTGGCCTTGAAGAGGTCCAGCGACTCGCCCACCCGGCCGACCCTCAGATAACCACCCGCCACGGCCCGGCGCACACTTGGATTGTCGGGAGCGCTGCGTTGGGCAGCCTCCAGAACGTCCACTGCCTGCTGCGGATCGCCGGCGTCCATTCTGGCCGCGGCGCGACGCAAACTCCAGTTGGTCCAGATGGTCTGAACTTCCTGGCGCTGTGCGGAACTCAAATCCTGGCGGGCATCCAGCCCGCGCAACACGGGATAAAGAGCGTGGTCGTCGCGGGAGTTGTACAGCAGCCAGGCGTTTTGAACTTCAATGCCGGCGGGCGCAGGCGTCCTGCGGAGCAGGTAATAGTTCTCCACGCGGTGCACGCACTCCGTGGCGTGCGGGATATCTCCGCTGGCGGCATAGACGCTGGCCTCGCCCTGGACGAATTCGACGTCGGCTTCAAGCTGCTGGCGCACGTTTGGCGGAATCTGGCCGATCTGCTGCAGCGCCTCGGCAATGTGATTGCCGGCAAGAAGTGAAAAAATCAGGCCCTTCCAGGAATCGTCGACCAGGTTGGGCTGCGCCGGCGCCAAAACCATCGCTGGTTCGCTGGTCTGGACCTCCGGAGAGAGAACCTGCTCCAGGCTCGGCGTGACCGGAGCCGCGGATTGATGCTGGTACCCGACCTCCGCGCCGGTCGTCAGGGGCCGGGGGGAGTGAACTTTCTGCTCCGACGCCGGCAGGTGCATGGCGCCCATGTATTTCGAAAGATCGGCGGACTGGACACTTTTGGATTGCGGGACGCCTGAAGAGGTGCGGCCCAAGTTGCCGGCAACCGGGCGGACGGCAGCAACCGGCGCCGAAGGCTTCTGGGCGGCCGTCTGCGCGGCAGGAAAAGATGTGACCGCCGAATTGGCTGCCTGCGGATCGGTGGCCGGATAGTCCGCATTCGATGGACCCTGACTCTGTTGGGGCGTCTGGTATTGCTGAGGCGCGGGCTGCGGACGGCTCAAATCGACAGGAGCCCTTCCGCCATATGGATCAGCACCGTAAGCGGGCAGAGGCGGAACCTTCGTAGTCTTCTGAAACGGCTCGTAGTTGGGATCGAGCAAATGCTGGAGGTCGGCGGCGGTCACCGCGCGACGAGCCTTCATGTCCTGGTCGGGGTAGACCAGCGTGTGGGCCAGTTTGTCGGCGGGCGTGGCCTGCGGCATGGCGGCCAGCGAGGCGCGCCAATAGTCGGCCGCGCGCTGGTTGTCGCCGCGCGCCTGTTCGTAGCGGGCGGCAAGCGCCAGAATCGCGGGATTCCTGGCGAAGCGCTCCATCGCCTGACGCAGCCAAATCTCCGCCTGAGCCTTGTCGTTGGCTGACAAGGCAGCCCCAATGGCGGCCTGAAAGTCGCCTGCTGTGGCGTCCTGCATGGGGATGGTCTTGAAAAGAACCACCGACTCCTTCGCCCGGCCCACCCGCGCATAACCGCCGGCCACGGCCTTGCGCACCGCGAGATTGTCGGGGAAGGCCTGGGATGCGGCGTCCAGAATGTCGACCGCCCGCTGGAGGTTGCCATTGTTCATCGCGGTTCCGGCGCGGCGCACGCTCCAGTTGGCCCAAATGCTCTGCACGGCCTCCCGTTGCGTGTTGGTCAGGTCCTGCCGGCTTCCCAGACGCATCAGTGCGGGATAGAGCGAACGATCGTTGCCGGTGTTGAAGAGCAGCCAGGCGTTCTGCACCTCCACGCTGGCAGGGGGCAGAGTCTTGAGATCGCGGTAGTGGACCTGCACGCGATTCATGTATTCCGTCGCATGGGCGATATCGCCGCTGGCCGCGTAGAGGCTGGCTTCGCTTTGCAGAAACTCGATGTCCGCTTCCAATTCCTTGCGCACCGGCGCAGGGATCAGGGCAATCTCCTGCAACGCCTCGGTGTTGCGATTGGTAGCCTGCAGAGTGGCGATCAGCCCTTTCCATGCGTCCACGCGATCGGGATGCGCTTCCAGCACCTGGCGGTAGATTGCGTAGGCCTGGGTGGTGTCGTTGCGCAGCAGGTAGATGGCCGCCAACTGCAATTGCAGTGGAATGGCGGGCTGGCCACCAGCGGCGATCTGCAGCTTCGCCGAGCGTTCCAGCAGCCCTTGCGCCACATCGAATTGGTTGGCCTGCTGATAAATGGCGCCCAGCATGGACAGGAAGCCGGGGTCGGCCAGCGCCGTTTCGTAGGTGGAGGGCGGCATCTTCTGTACGTCGGCGATGGCGTCGTTGTCCCGACCTAGTTCGTGATGGGCGCTCACCAGGCCCATCCAGGCGGAGAGATTGGCCGCGTCGTCGGTGAGAAGCTGCGTGTACAGCTCGGCCGCCTGGTCGAAGCGGTGAGCCTCCATGAGAATGCCCGCGTATTGCAGCCGCGTGTCGGCCTTGAGATTTGTCCCATTGTCGGGAAACGGCAGCGCCAGGGCCTGGGCCAGCGTCCGCTGGGCCTCGGGCGAGCGATTCTCCGCGTGATAAATCGTCGCCAGAGTGCGTAGGTACTCAGGATCCTTGGCTACGGCCGCCCGGACCGGCGCGGGAAAGTGGCTGGTGAGGGCCAGAGCTTTCTGGTTCTGTCCGTCGCGTGCATAAGAGAGAAAGAGCCCGCGCCAAGCGGCTGTGGAGTTGGGCTGGACCTTCGTCAACTGCTCGTACGCGTCAACCGCTGCGGTGAATTGCTGCTCCTTGACGTAGAGGCCGGCGAGGCCGTTGAGGGCCTCCGGACTGCGAGGACGCATAGCCAGGGCGGCTTTGTACTTGCTCGTGGCGACCTCGATCTGATTTTCGTCCAGGGCCTGCGAAGCCTCACCCATGGTGTACCAGAAGCGCGAAGTGACCAGCCCATCGGCAACAGCGCGGTCCTTGTAGCCGTTCTGTTCAGCCTGAGTAAGGTAGCTGATGGCGCCGCCGAAGTTGTTCTGCTGCATGCGCAGGAAGCCCATGCCGGCGGCAGCGCGGCCATTGGTCGGCTCCTGCTGAAGAATTTCGGTGAAGCGGGCCTGCGCTTCTTCCAGTTTGTGCGCGTTGAGGGCTGCGAAGGCTGCGTGTTCGGCCGGCGTGCGTGCAATGCCGGAATTCATCTGCGCCAGCTTGGATTCGTTCTCTTTCAGGTGGCCGGCGAGTTCCGTGTCCTGCGGGTGTTCCTTGAGGTAGCCGCGCAGCTCCGCAGCGGAAGCCGGGTTGGCGGAGTCCCAGATCAGCGCCTGCCGCAGGGCGGTTTGCGCGTTGGAGTCCTTTGGATGCGCCTCGAGAATGCGAATGCCCTCGGCGCGGGTCTTGGCGTCGTAGGTGAGCATGACGCCGAGTTCCACGATGAAGCGCGTGTCGCCGGGATTGCGCTGGGCCAAAGCGCGCATGGCCGTCACTGCGGTTTCCTTGCCGCCGGGTGTGCCGTAGAGGGTCTGGTAGTAGGCCAGCGCAATGTCCCCGTCCGGCGGACGATCGCCGTAGAGGTCGCGGTAGATGCGCATGGCCTGTTCGGCCTTGCCTTGGCGCGCCAACTCGCCTGCCTGACGAAGCCGGTCACTTTGCTGACGGGTACTGGTCAGACCCTCGATTTTGGCGATGTTCGGGTCGTTCGGATTCACGCTGCGCAACCGCGCCAGCGCCGCATTCGATTGATCGGTGGAACCGATCATCTTGTAGTCCTTGGCCAGACCGACAAGAGCGTCCGTGTTCTTGGGATCGGAAAGCAGAATCTGCTGCCACAACTGGATGGCCATGTCGGGACGGCCACGCGCTTCAAGGGCGTGCGCCTTCTCGACCAGGACCTTGCGGGTTTCGTCGGGTGAACTGGCGGCGGGCCTCTTTTGAGCAACACCCGCCTGAAGCGCAACCGCCAGGCAAGCCGCGACCAACCAACCCATCTTCCAAGCCCTCAAGTCGACCCTCATCCCTGTATCCATTTCACTTTCAATTCCCCGCCTGGCCCAAACCGGAATCGACCGTCCACAAACCCTGTCGCGAACAGGGCCAGGTTCTGGTCGTAGTACGTCGAATCTTTTCCATAGAGACCCGTGGTTGCATCCCTTTGCTTGCTCATCCGGATCGTCTGCCGTGCGGTCGATCTCTCCATCTGGGGGAATGCCCTCAGATAAGGCAGAACAGCCGCAGAAAATCCCACAGGTCCATCTTGCGCCAATGGAATGCCCTGGTCACTGACCTTTTCGGGGGGGGCATCATGATTGGCAAGGTAGGCACTCATGCCCGGGACCGCGTTCAAGACCGCCGAACGCGCCCTGTCGCCATCGATCATCCCTGCCCACAGGTAAACCCGAATGGCGTCATAGCTGCCGACGGGCAGTTCCGCCTCTTTGCCCGGTTGAGGAAGGGCAGGATGAGCGAGCGCCGGATAGAATCCATCGCCGGGAATATATTCCACCCAATCCATGGCAAACCCGTGGCGCGCGCTCAACTGCAAAAAGCGTGGAATGTTGTGAGCGATCCTCTGCCAGGGACCACCGGGATCCACCACCGCCAGCCTCTCAAAAAGGAACAGGGGCACGTAGCTGGGATTGAGAGTCCAGGTATGAAGGACCGGGGCGCGTCCGTTCGCGGATTGGCCGCTTCCGGTGCTGTCATGCTGAAAACCAACCGGTCCGGGCAACAGCATGGGACCAAAGCCGGGCAGGTCGGCCACTTCGCTCGCGGCGATCCGGGCCATCATGGCGCGTCCGAGACTGGAGTAGGAAGGCTGCCTCCACAAGCGCCCAGCCTCGATCAGCGTGTAGGCCATCCACACGTCGGCATCCGAAGCCGAGTTTGTGTCCAGCGTCTTCCATGAGCCGTCGCTGCTCTTGCCCCACAGCCAACCGGGCAGGCGCTCATTCAGACTTCCACCGGCAAGATTAGCCCGCGTCCAGCTCAACAACAGGTCAAAACGGGCGCGGTCGTTGTTGGCCAGCGCGAAGAACATCGCATAAGCCTGGCCTTCGGAAGTTGTGCGGCCGTCGCCCTGCGGATCGATCACGCGACCCTGACCGTCGATGAAGCGGGCTGCATAGGAATCCCACAGCGTCCAGGGATCCTGCTTGCAGCCGCCGGCAATGGTGAGCATCGATAGGGCCAGGATAAGCAACAGACGCGTCCGCGGCCGGGGTGTCGGAAGACCCATGGTTACAGCACTCCAACGAGCGTTAATGCGGTTCTCCAACAGTTAAGCGACCGGGAATCGTGTCAATCCTCACGCATTCTCAAACGCGCCCTGGCTTTGGCGCGCAGCCATTGCCGTGTCCAGATGGCCAGCAGGAATGCCAGGGCCATCACCACCACCGCAGCGAGCCAAGGCACTTCCATGAACCAAAGTGTCAATCGTGTCCACCACGGTAACACTCCCACATGATAGACCTCCGACCCGATGCGGAACGACTGGAACTGGGCCCCATGCAACACCGAAACCGAACCGGAGATGTCACTGGATTGCTGAACCGTCATGAAGGTGGCCATGAATGGCTCAAAAGCATTCGCATCCTTGAAGTGGATGGCCACAATGCTTCGGCTCCCACCTGGATCGTAGGGCGACTGAATTCCCTCGATCACCGCGTCCGGCGTGCCGGCCGCCGTCAGGTCGCCAGAGTCGGTGTGCTCGTCGGAGCTCAACTTCCACCACGCGCGATGCAGCGGGGCAAAGAAGCCCTGCGTGTCATGCACCGAGATCTGTCCGCTGTGCAAAGCGACGGGGAGATTGTTGGACAGCTTGTCGAAGCCCGGCTGGTCGTCGCCTGTGCCAAGGATGAGAAAGTCGGTCCGAGCGCCGGATTGGAGCGCATCGGCTCCGGCCACGGTTACGCGCAGAGCGGGAAATCCAGTCTGGCGGCCGAAGTGGCCCATCAGCGTGATGAAGCCCTCGATCTCCTGCTCGGTCGGCGTAGCGGGCAGCACGACAGTAGTCTCGCTCAGGTCGGCAAGGCGCGTGAACGGGAAGCCGGCGTTCGAAAAAATCTCCAGGTTGGGCAAGGGCGCGTAGTGGGGATAGCCGCGCAAATCAAGATAGGTGTCGCGCAGGATAGCGCCCTGCATGTTGATGGGCGTCGTATCCTGACAGCCGCCTTTTTTGAGCAACTGGAAGGTGAAGTCAAACGACAGCGAATTTGAAAACGGCCGCAGATTCACCACCGGCACAGGCACGTCGGTCTGCATTCTGCGCGAGGCTTCCTGGCCGGGGACCAGCGGCACGGAGCCCAGAAACGCATTGTTGACCCGAATCTGCATGCTCGAAATGGGGCCAATGGGAACCGAGTTGTACCGGTAAGCCAGCCTCAGAACAGCATTGGGCCGTTCGGAGTAGAAGATGTCCGGTGGAACGCGGAAGTAGACGTTCAAAGGTGCGGAACCGTCGCCCTGCAACTGGTCCGCGGTAGCGTAATCCCACAGCGCAACCGTCTGATCCGTGCGCGCCCAGCGAGGCGCTCCATCGGGCTGCTGCTTGTCCGGCAACCGCAGCGTGTCGATGGTCGCCTGCGCGCCTTGCAGCATGTCGGTGTGCAGCGCAACGGCCTGCGCCGCCTGCAGCATCTGGTCCGAGTCGGCGCCGGCAATCACCAGGATCTTGCTATAGGGATCATTGGGATTGGTGCGCATGGCCACAGTGGGCGATGAGATGGAGGGCAGGTTCAGACCTGGCGGCAGATTTGCCGGACTGTCGGAAAACACAATTGCGTTGCCCGCCGGAATCTGCCCGATGTGAACCGGGAAGCGCACCGGACGGCTCTCCGAAATCAGGCCGAAGTAGCTGGAGACCACGCCCGCGGCTTGAATGGCTTTGAACGAGGGCGCCGAAGCGAACACGACGGGGATGCTCAACGGCTGAATGACGGCCGGATCGAGAAACGGCATGGGCAACTGCTTCAGGTCATCGGCCAGCGGCAGCAGGTCGCCCTGAATGTCGAGAAAGGTGTTGCGATGCACGCGCGACCACAGCGCGGTGTTCGCCGGGTCCTCGCAGACCATGGTGTAGTGGCCGATGAACTGAATGGTGAGCGAGTTGTTGTGCACCAGCAACTCGGGCGGAATGGTGAACTCGGCCTCTGCATTCTGGCTGGCAGAGCCTGCCGTTTGCCCCGGCGTAGGCTGCACGGTGGCAAACAGCGTCCCGTTCATGATCAGCTTGATGTGGCTGAGCTGCGGCAACAGGCTGGGAGAAAAGGCGTAGTAGATGTGGACCTTGGCGGCGCGGACAACATGGGTCTGCGGCAGCGTGAAATAGATGCTGTGGCTCGAATCGATGCCGTGAAGTTCGATCTGCGGCGAGCCGGCGTCGTTCAGCGTGAACGTGTCGCGGAACTGGCCGGGAGGAGGCGCGGGCTGTGCACTCTTGTCGGGCACGGCCGGCTGCACAATTCCGGAATTCAAAGGCGACTGGGCTGCAGTCTGTCCAAACAGGCTGGGCGCGGCGCCCATCAGAATCGCTGCCAATGCGAAGAGCAGTGCGGGCCGGGCCGCGGACAGCGCTTTGGATTTCCGGCCTTGCTTGTCTCGTGAAGTGAACAGGCTCTGGAAGGTCGTGAGCAACCCGTACATGGATATCTTGAAGATGCGTCCCAGGCTGCGCAAAACATCGTCGTTCTCGCGGGACTCACCCCAGCCCAGCCAGGAATCCGCTCGTGAATATAACACCATGGTCAACACTTCCTGTTCGGCAATCGTCAAATCGTCAAATCGCACCCGCGAGACCGCCCCTTCCGATGAGACCACGGTTGCAGGCAGATCGGTGGCCACCGAGGGCAGCGGAAATGCCAGTCGCACCAGCGACTGCGGAGCGGCATCCAACGCTTCGCCGAAGCGAATGCTGGTGCCGCCTGAGGACATGTCGATGGTCTCACCGGCGACCAGGCGCCCGTCTGGCAGTTTGGCCATCACCGGGGTAACTATGTTGATGCGCACCGTGGTCCGCAACTGCTTCATCTCCCGCGCCACAGCGGTGCAAACGCCCAGCAGGATGATATTGAAGCAGCACCAGATCACGTTCATGATCACCGTGCCCGGCCGGTCGCGATCCCATATGAAGAAGCGCGGAATGGCAATGAGGACGCCGGCGATGTTGAACAGCAGCATGATCAGAAACGGCTGCGCGATCTTGACGTCGAAGAAGGTTCTCTTGACCACGCCACCCTTGGCCGTGACATTGAACTTGCCCAGCTTGGGGTTGATGAGCGCCATCATCGTTGGCAGCAGAATGTAGGGCGAGAGAATCGTCTCGTACACCTCATTCCACCACGAGTGCCGATGCTCACCCTGAATGCGCGAGTTGGTCACGTTGGACAGCGTCAGGTGAGGCAGCGCGTAGGCCAGAATCGCCGCCCAGAAACCGGGAACGTTCGTATGGCTGAGCAGCAGGTAAATCAACGGCGCGCTCAGAAAGATCAGGCGCGGCACCGCATAAAGGAAGTGGCACATCGCGTTGAAGTAGCACAGCCGCTGGGCAAACTTGAGTCCCGGAGCAAACAGCGGGTTATCTGTGCGCAGAATCTGAATCATGCCCCGCGCCCAGCGAATGCGCTGGCCCACGTGGGCCGAAAGCCGCTCGGTGGCCAAACCGGCCGCCTGCGGAATGTTGATGTAAGCCGTGCCCCAGCCCTTCATCTGCATGCGCAGAGAAGTGTGCGCATCCTCGGTGACGGTCTCGACCGCAATGCCGCCGATCTCGTCCAGGGCTTCGCGGCGCAGAACGGCGCAGGAGCCGCAAAAGAAGGTCGCGTTCCAGAAATCATTGCCGTCCTGCACGATGCCGTAAAACAGTTCGCCCTCGTTGGGAATCACGCGAAACTGTTCCAGGTTGCGCTCAAACGGATCGGGCGAATAAAAATGGTGGGGCGTCTGCAACATGGCCAGGTTGTGGTCGCGCAGGAACCAGCCCATGGTCATTTGCAGAAAGCTGCGCGTAGGCACATGGTCGCAGTCGAAGATGGCGACATACGGCGAATCCATGGTCTTGAGCGCCGTGTTGATATTGCCCGCCTTGGCGTGCTTGTTGTCCGGCCGGATCTTGTAGCCCACGCCGGCCTCAAAGGCGAACTGCTCAAACTCTTTGCGACGCCCATCGTCCAGGATATAGATGTGCAACTTGTCCGCGGGCCAGTCCATGTTGAGCGCGCCCAGAGCGGTGTAGCGCACCACATCGAGCGGCTCGTTGTAGGTGGGAATCAGCACATCGATGTGGGGCCATTCCTGCTCGTTGTCGGGCAGCGCCACCGGCGCGCGGCGCAGCGGCCAGATGGTTTGGAAGTAGCCCAGGAAGAGGATGAAGAAGGCATACACCTCGGCCATGATCAGGCTGAGGATGAAGAACGCGTCCAGCGCGCCCCAGTGATTGCCCGGATCCCGAAAGAAATTCACCGTGCCGGTGATGCGCCAATATCCGTAGCGGAAGGTGCAGAACATCGACATCACCATCAAGGTGAGCGTCACCAGGTAGGAATCGGAACTGCGCGCCAGGGCCAGGGCCATGAGCAGCGTCAAAAGGCCCAAAACTGCCTGTTGCGGCCAGGAAAGCGGAAGAACGGCCAGGAAATAGAAGACCGCTCCCGCCGCCAGCAGGAATGCCAGACGGAGAAACTTGGTGATGAAATTTTCTCCAGCCCCGATGTCCTGCCAAAGGCCTGTTGCTGTCATCTTTCACTCCATCGCACGCCGCGATAACCCGTGGCTGCGGGTGCTGCAAGGCTCTTTACCCAACCCGCAAGGCTGCCGAAGTCCTCAGCCACGGTGGAGTTGGGAGCATAGTCCACGACCGTCATTCCCTCCGCCAGCGCCTCGCTGACGGCCGGCGCGCGGCGCAGAGCAAACGGCAGAAGCCGGTCGCCCAACTGCTCGCGCAGGACCTCGCGCACATCGAGATGCAGCGGAAGAGACGGGTCAAATTGATTGAGCACATAGTACGGCGTCACCTGCTTGCCCGCGGCCGCCGAGTTGTGCTCAAAAAACGCGTCGATCGAGCTCACGCTGACCACGGAATTCATGTCCGCAATCACGGGAACGAGGACCGTTGGCGCCATGCGCATCAGCCGCCTCGTGGTTGCGCCAGAGGCGGTGGCCAGATCGACGATCACACGGCCCGCGCCCCTCGAAAATTTGCCGATCTCGCTGGTGAGACTTTCCGGGTTGGCCGCGTCCGGACCAAGCGTATCCGGATCGATGGTCACCATCTGGATGGGAGCGTCGCCGCTCACTCCCGGAGGGCTGAAGGTCCTCAAGGTTCCGGGACGCTGATCGTGGGCCCCGAAGAAAAACGGCAGCAGGCCATAGGCCGCAGTATCCACCAGCAGGACCCGTTCGCCGCGGGCGGAAAGAGCACGGCCCAGGGTGGCAACCAGGCTGGTTTTGCCCACGCCGCCGGCCAGCGAAAAGACCGCCAGCGTCGGAATGCGCGACGCCACCGGAGACGGTGCAACCTCGACCGGCACGCTGGAACCGTCGAAAACGCCCTTGAGGGCAAACCAGCGGGAGGTCAGACGATCCCGCGATCCTTGCAGAGTATCTTCCGGCGCCTGGGGCGCGGCTGACAGATCCGCGCGCTCGGTGGCCAGCCACGCGGGCCGGCCTGAACTTTCTCCCGGCTCGGCAGGAGTCCATTGGCTGCGCGGCTGCACGTAGCTCTCTTCGCGCGGGGTAGCGTACTGCGAAACGACGGAAGTCGTGCGGTAAACCGGCGCTGGCGAAAGCGGCGAATAATCCGTCTGCGGCGGGGCAAAATGCGGCACTGACTTGTCAGGAATGCTGACCGGGAGTGAGGAAAGACGCTCTGCTCTCGGCACGGGCTGCTGCCAGGTGCGTTGCTGGGCGGCCTGACGGATGGCCGCTTGCGCAGCCTGTTCGCCAGCCTGCTGCACGCTGCGTTCGGCGGCGGCCTGACGCGAAGCCTTTTGCGCGGCCTGCACCATGGCCAGTTCGGCAGCCTCTTTAGCTTGACGGGCCGCTGCATCCGCGGCGCGCACGGCATCGGCAGCGCGCTCTACTTCCGCGGCTTTTTGCGTCTCGGCTTCCTGATGCGAGCGCTGGCGTTCTTCTTCAATGGCGTCCTGCACGCGCTGGCGAGCCTTCTCACGGGTCTGTGCGCGCGATGCCGAGAAGTCCCGGTATTTGGCACCGTGCAGATTGGCCCAGGAATAAAGGGTTGCTACGTCTTCGGGAGTTTCATTGGGTTCGGCCAGCGCTTTGCGATCTGTCATAAATTGCACCATGATTCTTCGGGGAGATTGCCCGCAACGCGTGGCTTTCGGCTGGGCCATTTGGCCAGTCTCAAGCGGGAAACGCGCCTCACGCACACTTCCTGAAGGAGTTCTTGCTATGAATCGTAGTCGCAGAGCTGTTGATCGAACAATAACACTTGCAAGTCTATCGTTCTACCACTTTCTTGCCATCCTGGACACTTCCGAGCCCCGTATCTTCTTGAACTTGAAGGCAGAGCGGTCGAAAGCGCAGCCATCTCTGCCGCCGGCAATTCATCTATCGGCAAACCGGCGCGACGCTCCTGCCTCGAGGGCCGGAAAGCGGCGCTGAAATCCACCGAAGAAGCCCGCGTGAAGCGAATCCACGGCCGCAACCGGATGGAAACTTCAATCCTTGCAACATCAGACTATACCGGACTGTCGAATCGAAAGGCACGGGGGGAGCCGGCGCTCATTTCCTCGACGGTTGCGGTTGTCTGGCCGGCAGCCGCCCTTCGCCTGTGATAATTTGAATGTAGCGGCCTTGAACGAGCTCGTAGCTCAGTAGGTAGAGCAACGCCCTTTTAAGGCGTGGGTCCTGGGTTCGAGCCCCAGCGAGCTCACCAAGTCTAATAAACCAATGACTTAGTGATTTACTTTAGCGTATTGGCCAACAAAGGAGGCCGACACGCTGCAGGCCTGGCCGCTCAAATGCAAGGCACCCGTACCTACACACTCCTTCTCCTCCCGCGGCATGGCAGCCTCTCGGTCAGCGCCCGGAATTCGGCGCCGGTTGTCGCGCCCCGTCCTCGATGGCTTCCAAGACAAGTTCGCTGGACGACGGGTAGAGAACGCCCAAAGATATCTCGTTGAAGGCCGGGGCCCAACGTACCAATCCTGCCAGTCCTCCCCCTGGCACCTGCGCCGGAAGTGCGGAAGACCCGACTCAGATCCAGCGCGACAGTGGATGCGACCTTCGTGCAGAAAAAGGGGCATTACGGTTGGCCCGACAAAGCGCGGCAAGTGAGTTCGTCGCTATCGCCTCTGGCGATGATCTTCCTCTCGCCGCATCTGTCGAAAGCGCTTGGCCAGCCGAGTCTCAGTTTGTGGAATCCATTTTGACCGAATGCTTCCTCGACGAATCACCCCAACGACCGACAGGTGACAAAGCGTACGATTCTGACGCGCTGGATAAGACGTTGGCCGAAGAATACGGCGTTGATCTGATCTCGCCCGACCGCGCCAATGGAGGCAAACCCTGAGACGGACGGTCACCTTGCTGTTACAAGCGCCGATGGAAGGTGGATTGGATATTTGCCTCGACGCAGCGCTACCTCCGTCCCGTCACACGATGGTACTGCCACTTCGCCCCCTCGAATTTGTCCAGTTGGCCTGCATTCGGATGCTGTCTAGTCATTGGTGATATCGCTCCTCATGTTTCTTCTGTTGAGTGATTTGACACATCTATTGGAAACCACTCTTCCGGGCGATAAATCCAGTGTGCGCAAGCTCGGAAAACACGTGGCGAGGTTTCTCATGGTGCTGGGGCTGGGAGGCTTTCTCAGTGCGACGCTGGTGCGCGTAGCCCCGGAATTTGGTGTGGACGAGGAAGAACTCGATAGCCGTCTGAACCAGGAAAGCATGCAGGCGTTGCGGCAGACGCAGGCCGAGACCGGCAATTTGCCCGAATTCTATGCTCACTATCTGTTTCGTGTGCTGCACGGTGATCTGGGAGCTTCGCAGATATTTCATCAACCGGTGCGGCAATTGCTCGCCGAGCGCTTTCCCGAGACTCTGGAGTCAGTGGGGCTGGGGCTGGCACTCGGCTGGACGTCTGGGTTGGCGTTGGCAATGGTTACCGTGATGTCGCGCTCATTGTTCGTCGATCTCGTTGCGCTTCTTGTAAGTATCCTCCGGCAGAGCCGGAGGCTTTAGGATGTGAGCCGCTCAAAGCGGCTTGGGCGGGGTCGCTGACGCGGCCCCGACGTTATTGCGGCCGCCTTGTGGG
>Ga0224527_1000413_pt1 | contig 29058 bp, 21 predicted proteins | sample CBST0metaG_FD_179882 | JGI IMG/M metagenome (GOLD analysis project Ga0224527, IMG submission 179882) | Peat soil microbial communities from Stordalen Mire, Sweden - C.B.S.T0 | ecosystem: Environmental > Terrestrial > Soil > Wetlands > Peat | place: Sweden: Norrbotten County, Stordalen Mire... | reverse complement strand
GTCTTACGCCTCTGAGCCCAACCCTCAAGAACAACTCGATCCTCAGCTTGCAAATCTACGGCTGCAGCTCTGCGCCCCATCTCTCATCCCCTGAATCCTTAGTTGCAGAAGGTGGAACATAGTTTAACAAATTAATGATTCAGTACATTAGCGTTGTGTCCCAGAAATACGATTACATAGTCTTGCGAGTTTCTGGAAGATGGAGTCAGCGGTAGCAGTCCACGCGAAGGGTTTGGATTTACTGTTGTACTGCTGCACTAACTGATTGATTCTGGCAATGAGTTCTTTGACGCTCTTGAAAGATCCGCGTCGGATGGCTTGTTGGCTGATGAGTCCGTATCAACGTTCGACCTGATTGAGCCAAGAAGAATAAGTGGGCGTGAAGTGGAGATGGAAGTGTGGTCTCGATGCAAGCCATGTTCGCACCTTGGCGTGCTTGTGTGTGGCGTAATTGTCGACGATGAGGTGAACGTCCAGTTCAGTTGGAACGGCCTCGTCGATGCGTTTGAGAAATCCCAGAAACTCCTGATGGCGGTGGCGCGGCTTGCAGTCAGTCAATACTGTTCCCGAAGCGATATCGAGCCCGGCGAACAGGGGTGTGGTCCCGTTTCTGACGTAGTCATGGGTCACACCTTCTACAAAACCGAGCCCCATCGGCAGAACCGGTTGTGTGCGATTCAGAGCTTGAATCTGCGACTTCTCGTCCACTGACAGAACCAGCGCATGGTCGGGCGGATTCAAGTAAAGACCGACCACGTCGCGAACCTTCTCCACAAAGAACGGATCGGTGGAGAGTTTGAAACTCTTGCTGCGGTGCGGCTGCAGAGCGAACAGTTGAAAGACTCGATGCACGGAGGACTTCGACAACCTATTGGTTTCAGCAGCCATCCGCACCGTCCAATGAGTCCCAACCGGAGGCTTCTGCTTGAGTGTGCGGCGCAGCAAGACCGCCACCTGTTCATCAGAGACTGAACGCGGCCGACCCGGACGGAGTTCGTCGTAGAGACCGGCGATGCGATGCTCAACAAAGCGCTGCCGCCACTCGCCAACCGTCGGGTTGGACCAATTCAAACGAGAGCCAATCTCCTGGTTGGGTACGCCCTCAACTGTCCAAAATTCAACCGAGCGCGGGCGACCAGAGAATGCGGCAGGCTGCGTGAGGAGGCAAAACTGTCCAACTGCAATCGTTTCGTCAGCGCTCAACTTCAGAGCTCGTAAGGGACGCCCAATCGCCATACCTAAGGCCACCGCTGGCTCATTTATTATGCAATGCATTTTATGGGACGCTACACTAAAAGCGACGGCCTCGCATCGAGAGAAGCTGGGTCGCTTGCCCTTGCTTTCTGTCACTCGTGCGACGGCCAGAGCCTTGCCGCTGAACGAGCAGGTGAACAACCGTTGCAAAGCTTTGACCTTGCTCCGGCGGCCCATCTGGGATGCCTTGACGACACGCGCCTGCAGCCGAGCTACCTGCCGTTCGCATCGTTTCCAGTCGATCTGGTCCCAATGTTCCACGGCGGCTGAGGATGCACACGCGATGTTTTCCACGTTCATTTGCGATTTCCTCATACGATGGTTCTGCCTGCCTTCTCGCCCTTCATGACCTGCTGGAAGTCTGCCTGCTTATCGCAGAGAAGTTGCCACTTCCTATCCGCGCCATTACAGAACGGCCTTTGCTTTCTCCAGCATCCTCTCCCCGCAAACTTGTCGGCGAATCTTGCGAGGCGCTTTCCTCGATTCGCTCGAGGAAGCCTGCGGGGTTACCATGTTCTGATTCAACGACACGAATGATCTAGCCCCCGCCTTCACACCGCAGTCTGTATATCCGTGTGACCTGTCAGAGTTATCAGGCCAACCGACTGCTTTACCGTTTTGGCTTCCGCCTATCAGCGTCTTTGGCTGGTACACGCTAACGATGCCTGCGACGGTTTACATATGTTGGGCGTGTCATCCAGCCTAACCCTCTGACCACCTTGACGCTGGCAGTCAGGGAGATTCCCTCACGGCAATCTCGGCGATCCGTCGGTCAAATGAACCGTCCTGATACTGCAACCATGTCATTTGGTTTCCTTTGTCGACCTTACATTCTCTTAGAGATGCGCCGGTGTATATCGGCAAGGAGCACATCTCTGCGCTCCATGCGCTCACTGCTCGTCTTCGACACGCGCTCGACGCGGTTCGCGTATCAAGCGCAAATGATCTGAATATTGAGTCCTCATGAGATGGTGGCCCACTTGCCATTTAGGCAAATGCGCTATTCGCGTTCTGGAAGGCTCTGGAGGTCGATTCCCAATTGCTGGCACTTCTTGTAGAGATGACTGCGCTCGAGGCCGAGTGCCTTGGCGGTTTGAGTTGCGCTGCGATGATTGTGGTCAAGCTCGGCTAATACCGTCTCGCGCTCGAATGCCAGCACGCGCTGGGAAAGCGGAACGGAGGGACCACTCGTGCTGCTATTCCCAAGCGCGCCCAGGGATCGGCTGGCGACGGGCAGAGCCAGTTCGACGGCTTGCGTATCGATTTCGCCGTCCGCCAACAGGAGTAAACGCTCGACCACGTTGCGCAGTTCGCGAATGTTTCCGGGCCATGCATATTGTTTTAATGTTTCGATGGCCGCGACGGTAAAGGGCACCGCCTTCCATCCGTTTTGAGCGCTGACTTGGCGTACGAAATGATCAACCAGGGCGGGAAGGTCTTCGCTGCGGCGACGCAACGGAGGTAGTTCGACAGGGAATACAACCACGCGATGGTAAAGGTCACGACGGAACGTACCCGCGTCAACGAGTTGTTCAAGATTTCGATGCGTCGCGACGACCACGCGCACGTCGACGCTGGTGGACTTCTCGGCGCCGATGCGTTCCACCTCGCCCTCTTCAAGAACGCGCAACAGTTTGGCTTGCATTGCCGTTGGCATGTCGCCGATCTCATCGAGAAACAACGTGCCGCGATGGGCTTGCTCAAACTTGCCGGTGTGGCGCTGAGCCGCGCCCGTGAATGATCCTTTTTCGTGGCCGAATAGTTCGCTCTCGATGAGTTCTGCGGGAACGGCGGCACAGTTCAACGTGACAAACGGAGCCGATGCGCGATGGCTTTTTTCGTGCAGTGTGCGCGCCACGAGTTCCTTGCCGGTACCGGTTTCGCCGTAGATGCAAACCCGCGATTCGCTGGCTGCGACGCGTTCGATCAGGGCCATGACGCGGCGCATGGTTTCGCCGCTCCATACCAGGGAATGTTTGCCAACACGCATGCGCAGGTCGCGATTTTCTCCCTCAAGGCGCGTGAGCTTTAATGCATTTTCCAGCGTGACTAACAATTTATCCGTGGAAAGCGGCTTCTCAAGAAAGTCCAGAGCGCCAAGGCGTGTGGCGCGCACCGCCATCTCGATATGCGCCTGCCCGCTCATCATCACGACCGGCGCCGTAACACCCGCGGTCTTCAAGTCTTCAAGCAGCGCGAGACCATCGCGGCGCGGCATAACCACATCGCTCAAGATCAGGTCGAAGGGCTGGGCGAGTGCGAGTTCCAGAGCGCGCACGGCGTTGTCGCAGACGACCGCTTCGTGGCCGCTCAAGCGAAAGGCACGCGACAACGAAGCCAGCGTGTTGGCCTCATCGTCGACAACCAGGATCTTTGCTTTTGTGCTCATGCGTCCGCCCGCGGCAGCGTGATGACGAATGTGGCGCCTTCGCCTACGCAGCTCTCGACAGTAATCTTACCCCCATGATCGGCCACCACGGATTGTACGATAGCCAAGCCCAAGCCTGTTCCAAGTTGCTTGGTCGTGTAATAAGGAGTGAACAGTCGTTCGCATTCCTCAGGAGTCAGGCCCTGGCCGGTGTCGGCTACACGAATTTCGATCTGTTCGTCCATTGGTTTGGCCGAGAGGTGCAGCGTTCCTCCTTCGGGCATGGCGTCCATCGCATTCAATACAAGATTAGAGAGGGCGCGGTGCAACAACTCCGGGTCCACGCACAGCGGCATGGGACAGTCCTCGAGTTCAACCTTGAAGTGAACGTTCTGCGCACTCGTGTCGTACAAAGTGCGAACCCGCCCGATGACTTCACGCGCATCGATTCGTTCGAGTTCGGGCTTGGGCATCTTACTGAAGTCGCTGAAGCGCCCAATGATGGTCTTCAGATTGGCGATTTCCATGCCCAACGTTTGCGTGCTCTCGCGGAAAACCTCGTCAAATTCTTCCGGAGATAATGCGCGTGCGCGAACCAGGTTCTCGACCGTGAGTTGTAACGGTAGGAGCGGGTTTTTCAATTCATGCGCGAGGCGTCGGGCAAGCTCGCGCCACGCCGCTACGCGCTCAGTCTGAATAAGGCGGTCGCGCTGGCTGCTCAACTCGCTGGTCATGTGGTTGAAGCTTCGCGCCAACACGCCGACTTCGTCGCGGCCTCGTTCGGGTACCTGAACTTCCCAATCGCCTCCGGCCACCTCTTCTGCCGCGCTCGCCAATTGTTCGATAGGGCGCGAAACCCGCGCCGCAACCCACAGGCTAAATACAATGGCGATCAGAATCCCTGCAGTTGCGACGCCGTACGCAATGGCGCGGATATGTTGCTGCGCCTGCACCATGCCCGTTCGCGAAATGGAGACCGTGAGCACCGCAAGCACGCTGCCCGCCTCGCTCTTGAGCGGAATCGCGGTGGCATTCACACTATCGGCGCGCTGATTGGTGAGATAGATGATCGAGTTGGCCTGCTCGCCGGTGTTGACCGCGGCATCAATCAGAGCTTGATATTTTTGCGCTCCGGAAACCTTACCGTTCGCGCCAAGCAGCCTGCGTGGATCGAATACCGTAAGCGATGCGGAGTTCGATTTCGCACCTCCCGGGTCGACATTGATTCCAGCGTCACTGTACAAACCAACCTGCATGCCGGAAACAGCGGGCAAGTCGGCGAGGAAGCTTTGATCGAGGCGCTTGCCACCAATCAGTAGCACCGCCGGCTCAGCCCCGCGCACGACACGCGTGGCAAAGAGGCCCAGCGCGGTTGTGCCGTCCGGCATTTCTTCGCGTTTGAGGTATGGCGTCTGGGCGGAAGATTTGGCTGCGGGTTCGGGATAACCGAAGCGCGCCGGCCATTGCGCGGAACTGATTACGTTGCCGTCGGGCCCGACGATTTCAAGGAAGTCCAGTTGCGCCTGTTGAGCCAGGTTCTGTGCTTCGGTTAAATATGGCCCAGCGTCTCTCGACTGCACGAACTCAAACGCCATGGTGCGCATGCGCTCGCTCGTCGCAAGATGGTCGACGGCGGCCGCCACTTCGGTAGAGCGATGTTGGAACTCGCGCTGAAACTGGCTGACAACAAGCGCCGTGTCCTGCTGATCACGTTGCTCAAAGACAAGCCTGATGCGCAGCAGGACCGTCCATGCGACTGCCGCCACCGCGGCCGCCACGGTGAATGAGAACAGCAGGAGCAGCTTTTGGCGCAGGCTCACGGCGTGTCTCCTAGAGAGACGTTCGCGAGATCAGGAAATCCCGCCGCGTCGAGAGTCATATCATGCAAGCGGCCGCTGATGGCAAACATCCGTGGTAGATAGAGCAGAGGAACCAAAGTATGGTGCTCCAGAAATTCATGCTCCACTTTGTAAAGCGCGGAAGGAGAGGAGTCGGGTATCGCTGCCGGCGCGTCTGTATCTCGCAAGATCGACTCCAACGCGGAACGAGGATTCCCATCTTCGAGATTAATCGTTCGCAACGTGAGGTCGCCGCGTGGAAACGCATTTGTGGGCTGTACGTTGAATCCGGCCTCGCGCAGATTAAGTGCGATGCGCTGCGCAGTCAGTTGCATCGTGGGTCCGCCTTGATAGGCGAGGTTAAGCTGACGAGGTGTCAGCCCACCGCGCAGATCATGCGCTCTGTTCAGATCGCGATCGGGCGGAAACAGGAAGGAGTAGCCGCTAATCCTTGCCGGCAATACGCTGGCTGTGACCTCAGCCTGTTTTTGAAAAATAACGTTGGAGAGCACGCTGCGATCGATGGACGCAGCAATCGACGCACGCAGCAACGGATTCGAGAGAGCGCCGTTATCCGAGATTTCAATCGCCAGCAAAGTGACGAGAGGCGCACTGATGACCGCGAAATGTTGTTGTTGCGCAGCGCGCATCTGTTCCGCGGGCACCTCGACAACATCGGCACGGCCTAAGCCCAGGTCGAGCCACTGATCGTGAATGGAACGATGCACGCGCAACTGGATGGCATCGACAAACGGACGGCCTTGCCATCCATTTTCGTTGGCGGCTAATGTCAGCGTGCCATTGGCGAAGCCCGCGGGTTGAAACGCGCCAGTGCCAACGAGACCTCCGGTTGCGAATTCAGAACTCGCGCCGCTCTTTGAGATCAGGTAGGCATCACTCGCCAGTAGCGACGGCAGGACGGGCATTGGCATATCGCCCGTAAAAATCACCGATGAGCCGGCCGCTCGAACCGCGGTCCACGGACAATCGGAGGGACACGATGCATTCAGGGAAGTAACAACATCAGCCGATGTAATGCCAGTGCCATCGCTGAAGTGAATCCCTGTCCGGAGCCAGAACTGCCAGCGATGATTGTCCGCCTCCGACGACCAGCGCACTGCAAGTGCAGGGCTCACGGTGCCATCGCGATTAACCCGCGTGAGCCCGTCGAATACAAGGCGGCGCGCCATTCCATCGGGCCGCTGCCAAGGATCGCCCTCGATCTCGACACGCAAGGTGCCACCATAATGCGGGCGCGTGCGCGCATGGCACGCAATCCCCAAGGCGATCAACACAAAACTAATTGCAAAGCGCCGTAACACGGTCCACCTCGTATTGATCTTCTGGTCCGCGCACAACGGCAAATACACTTTTGCCATCCGGTGAGGACCACAGTGCGGTCACGGTGCCATCGACAGCGAGCGGAGCGCTGGCAGGCACGGCTTCGAGGGCAGGCAATTCGTAGGCGCGCAAGCTGTCGGTGAGAGCTTCACCTGATCCAGACGTTATGACTTGCGTGCCCGAACCGCATCCCGACTTAAGCACTGCGACGTCGCTGCCCCAATCGCGCGCGCCGCTGACGGTTCGCAACGCGCCGTTGTCCACTAACTGCACTTTGCCGTCGACACCGGTGATGAGCAGCGCCGAGCCTACTGAGCGCGGTAGCAACGCGGCCGCATAAAACGATGGCAGATCGACGCTGATGCTGGGAGCGATCACGCCCGTGAAGTAGTTCCGCCCCGCGTTGTAAAAGGCTTTGATCACGGTCGGATTATGAGGGTCGCCGCTCTCAAGGATCGGCCAAGGATCGTCGCTGTCATGGCAGTGAACGGTCCACGCCTCATCGGGTTGTGCGACGGTCCCAAGGCTGCCGGTGCATTCCGTCCCCGGCAGAAACGCAGTGAATCCGCTTCCTTCCGCAGACGCAACAAGCATTGCTCGTTGATCCCGCGACAACGGTGTACGCGGACGGAACTCGGATGCCGCGCGATTTTGCCAACCGTTAGGAGACATTTGAAGCAGCGTCGCAGTCGTATCTTTAAGCACGATAAGATTGCCATTCACTTCGAGTGCGGCGAGCACCGGACCCGGGGGATTGACGGCACTGAGGTCGCTGCCATCGGTCGAACCTAGATAGCGCTGGCTGCGTAGAACAAGCTGTGACGCAGTCGCAGTTTGCTTGCCGGGCAACAGCTTGCTCTCTACCATGACCACACGCGTCGCTTTGCCCTGGATTACTTCCGCAACCCATAGGCGAGCACGATCGTTCTGGCTCAGAGTCACGCGTATCAGGTTGGCGCTATCGCTGCTGGAGATCGCTACGCCGCGGGATTTCAATTCCTGTTCCAGCAGGGCTCGGATGAGTGGGACGTCGGCGTTCGGGATCGACGACGAATTGCGCAGAGTGAGCATCGCCTGACTGGGGCCGACAATTGCTGCGACCTGGTCGGCGACCGCGGCGGTGGGCTGATCCCATTGCGCATGAGCGGGTGCAGCACTGAGCGCTAGCGCCGTCATCAGCACACTTGCCCACCCTGTCACCCTTCGCAACAGTCTCATAGCCTCACTGCTTTCTTTGTAACTTCGTTTGCGCGGATTATATCGTTTGCGGGTTCATGTTCGTCTCAGGCTCATGAGAAAAGCGGCTTGCACGAAGAAGAAGCCGGCGGGACAGAATCGTTCCACCGGCATAGTTGATCAGTGGCCGGGCTTCGGCGCGGTTGGTTCTTCGCTATCCATCTCCTGCTTGATGACGGGACTGTTTGCCATGCTTTTGAAAACATCGTTGGCGAAGAAAAACTTCCCGTCGGATGGAACCATCACCACCTGGATCTTGTCGGACAGGCGCTCGGCGATGATCTTGTTGATCAGCAGCGGCGACTTGTTCAGGAGTGCAGCCTCGCTGGTCATGCGCTCCGCGTTGGCTGCAGCCATCAACTTGACGCGGCTGGCTTCAGCCTCGGCCAGCAGGTTGCGCCGCTGTAGTTCTGCTTTGCTGTCAATGACCTTGGCCTCTGCATCGGCCTCCGCATTTTGAATCGTCGATTCCTTGCGCGCTTCGGCTTCGAGCTTGCTCTGTTCAATCTGTTTCTGCTTGAGCGGCAGGGTATACTGCATGGCGTCGGCTTCACCCTTCGCCTCGACCACCTTGGACTGCGCATCACCCTCGGCTTGTTTCACCTTTTGTACCGCTTCCGCTTCAGCCTGTAACTCCGCTATCTTGACTTGCTTCTGCTGAATATCGGTGACGATGCCGAGTTGGTCGTCCTCCTGCTCTTTAAGCAGCAAGCCTTCCAGACCTTTGGCATACTCATCGGGCAACTGAATATCGGCCAGCATTACCTCTTCAACAACAATGCCGTCCGTCGCCAGTTTGTGCGTGATAAGGTTGCTGGCCCTGGTGCGCACTTCCTCTCGTTTGGTAGAGAAGATTTCGCGCACCGTGTACTGAGGCGCCAGTTCGCGCCACGCGCTAGCCACAACCGGCGGCACTAACTCTTTGTCCGCGGGCTGCGGCAGGTGGGCCTGCACGCTATCGAGCTTGTTGGGGTCGAGGCGGTACCGCACCGTGACGGCGAGGCCAATATTCAGGCCTTCGCGCGATTGCACGTTGAGGCCGCCTTTCTGCGCGGAAGTGCGCGGTCCGCCATCGACAACGCCCGCAGTAAAAAGATGATCGCGCAGGTCAAAGGTCTGCACGGTTTCGAGCAGCGGGGTTACGAAATGCGTTCCGGGATACAGTGTGCCCGGCAGAGTGCCGCGAACCTGGCTTATGCGCACTGCGCCCATGCCGCTGCCGACAACAACGATGCTCGATGCTACAAGCAGCGGTAGGCACGCGATAAGCGCCAGCGCCACAGGGCCTCCCCACGGAATTGTTATTGGTTCAATGATGTCTCCGTCCGGACCCTCTGTACGGCGTGCGCGGCGGATGCGATGAATGATGGCAACGAGCGGAATTGCCAGCGCGACAGCCAGCAAAAGCGCTCCTGCGACAGTTAACAACAACTTGAGTGCGAGCATCGAAGGTCTCCTTGAACTTTACGAGTGCGGTTGATGTTTGCGGTTGACGGGTTTAGTGGTTCTCGAACGCCGAACAATTAGTAGCCGAACCAATCCTCCAAAGGTGAGCTCTTCCAGCAAGAGTCCAGCGACCACCGGCAGCAGCACGGCTCCGAGGGCGCTTGTTGCTTCGTCAAGCAGCGTCATGGCGATCTCTCCTACCGCGTGCCGGCCGCAGTCATAGTGGAAACAGTGGCAGTCTGGTTCACCCTTACAGCAGATGTGCGTTCCTGGGACGTCGCAACCTGGACAAATTGAGTGCTGGGCATGGCAGCCACGATGGCGTTCTGGGTCGTTCGATCCGGATTGAAGAGCCGCGCAGTTTCGTCGTTACGCTGGCCTACCAGGCGCACCGTGTCGCCGACCGAGACCAGCGCGTAAAGCTCTTCGAGGTCGGGCTGCGCCATGCGAATGCAGCCATGCGATGCGGCCTTGCCGATCGACTTTGGCTCGTTGGTTCCGTGAATGCCGTAGCCGTACTTGTTCAGCCCCATCCACCGCGTCCCCACTGGGTTGCCCGGCCCCGGAAGCACAGTCTTGCCATCGTGCTGATAAGTGGGATTGGCGACGCGGCGCTCGATAATGAAAGTGCCTTCAGGGCTGGGCGTGGATGGCTTGCCCACCGCGACGTTATACACTTTTTTCACTTCGCCGTTTTCAATGAGGGCCAGCTTGCGATCTTCGAGACTCACCACGATGACTCGCTGCGAAGACGACGTCTGCGGTACCTGTGGTTGCTGTTGAGCTATAGCTTTGTTCGAGAACATCGCTGCAATCAATACCGGAATCGCTGCCAACCTGCTGAAGTTCATCGTCCTCATCGCGTCCCCTAGTGTTCCGCCTGCGCAATGGGGATTGCAAATGGCTTGCCGATAAGAATCACTTGAAAAATAAGGAGTTAGGTGGCGATCGAGGAAGACGCGCGTGTCAGCGGACACACAGGACGTGTCAGGTCATACACGACCTAAATCTGAAGCAACCGACACGGAAGTCAATTCTCCGAGGCTGCCAGTCAGTCTCGCCGGCAAGTTATCATCGGGATTGCGATCAATATTCGGTAACCTTTATCAAAGCTGCCAACAAGAAGGAGTCCCCTTGATGCGCACGTCTCATTCAGATGCTCTTGTGGTTTATGGCGTGACAGGCGATCTCGCCCATAAGATGATCTTCCCCGCGCTCTATGCGATGGTCAAACGCGGCACCCTCAACGTTCCTGTAATCGGCGTTGCGTTTCCAAAGTGGACTCTCGAGCGACTGCAGAAACGAGTGACGCACAGCATCAAGCAATCGGGTGGGATCGACGATAAGCAAGCCCTTCACCGCCTTTTTTCTCTACTCAAGTATGTGAGTGGCGACTACAACGACAGCAATACCTTCGCGTCGATCAAAGAGGCGCTCGGAGCAGCACGCCGCCCGGCCCACTACCTCGCCATCCCGCCATCGCTTTTTGAGACCGTCATCAAGGGTCTGGGCGCCTCTAAGTTGGCCGCGAATGCGCGCGTCATCGTAGAGAAGCCGTTTGGACGCGACCTGGCGTCGGCCGTCGCGCTGAACCGCGTCGCGCGGTCGGTTTTCCCTGAGGATTCGATCTTTCGTATCGATCACTTCCTGGGCAAGGAAGCGATCATGAATATCCTTTACTTTCGATTCGCCAATTCGTTTCTTGAACCCATCTGGAATCGCAACTACATCGCCAGCGTCCAGGTCACCTTGTCTGAAACCTTCGGCGTGGGAACGCGCGGCGCGTTTTACGAATCCGCCGGCTGCCTGCGCGACGTCATCCAGAATCATCTATTTCAGATTGTCGCCCTGCTCGCCATGGAACCGCCCGCGGGTCGCAATTTCGGAGCAGTGCAAACCGAGAAGGCGACCGTGTTCAAAGCCATCCGCCCTCTTAAACCCGCAGACATGGTGCGTGGTCAATATGTTGGTTACCGACAGGAGAAGGATGTAGCAAAGAACTCCGATGTCGAAACATATTGCGCGCTCCGTCTATTTATCGACTCATGGCGTTGGGATGGGGTGCCGTGGTATCTGCGCTCTGGCAAATATCTGCCCGATACCGCGACCGAAGTACTTGTAGCATTGAAGCCGCCTCCGCAAAAGCTTTTCGCGGACGCAGCGGCAGCCGCCGGGCAAGGGAATTATCTTCGCTTTCGGCTATCTCCCAATGCGGAGATCGGGCTTGCCGCTCGGGTCAAGCTCGCCGGAGAAGAATTTATCGGAGAGCAGCGCGAGCTTTATTTGCTTGAACAGCAACCCGGAGAAGAATCTCCCTACGAGCGACTCCTGGGCGACGCCATGAAAGGCGACGGTGGACTGTTTACGCGAGAGGATGCGGTGGAGGCAGCATGGACCGTGGTCGAGAACGTACTCAAGCATCATCCTCGGGTTCGTCCTTATAAGCGTGGCACCTGGGGGCCGAAGCAGGCTGATGCACTAGCCGCGGCAGACGGCGGTTGGCACAACCCCAGCAGCACAACTTCATAGGTTTCGCGGCTGCCTTTACGCGACATTAACACGCCATACATATAGCCTTGATACTTTGTCCTTACACGGCTATGAATGTCTTGCTGATCGAGGACGACAAGCGTATTGCCGCCCTTGTCGAACGTGGCTTGCGGGAAGATGGCCATAGTGTGGCGATCTCGTACAGCGGCACTGAGGGCGCCGAAATGCTGCTGGAAGGGGAATATGATGCTGCTCTATTGGACATCCTTCTTCCTGGCATGACCGGGCTGTCGGTTCTCGAAAAAGTGCGATCCCAGCGGTGTACGACCCCGATCCTCATGTTGACTGCGGTTGATTCCGTGCCAAAAGTGCTCGAGGCATTCGACCTTGGGGCAGACGATTACCTGGTCAAGCCCTTTCTGCTTGAGATCCTGCTCGCTCGTGTGCGAGCTATTACGCGGCGATCAAAAAATGCGGTACCTCCGATTCTCGAAGTCGGGGGCATTACCCTCAACCGCACGCAACGCACTGCGGTACGTGACGGCTATTCGGTTGCGCTGACCCGTAAGCAGGTGGCATTACTTGAAGTCCTCATGTGCCGCCGTGGTTTGGTTACTTCGCGCGAAGATCTGATCGAAGCCGGTTGGGGGGCAGCCGATAAGGTGAAAGCCAACACACTCGACGTCTATATTCACAGCCTGCGGAGCAAGCTCAAGGATGACTCCGAAAGTCGGCCGCTCATCCGCACCGTGCATGGCACCGGCTACATTTTCGCAAACGAATGATGCGCCCACTTCCGATCCGCGCTAAGCTCACGCTCTGGTATCTGCTGGCAACGTTCGCCGGCGTTGTCCTGTTCGGCGTGATCTCTTATGGCGTTTTGTACTACGCGCTGCTCAGGGAGAAGAAGACGCACTTGCTGGGGCGCGAGGAGCGGCTGATTATGTTGCTCGCGGAAAATCGCGCCAGGCAAATCTCAGCGCCCCTTGACGAGCAATTGCGCGATTATGCGGTGGTAACCCATGAAGGCAACATGTTTCAACTGCGCCGATTGGACGGAACACCGTTTTTCCCATCTGCGACAAGAGAGACAGACTGGGTCTTCACCAATTCCTCCGGCTGCCGCGAAGTGTGTTTTCAAGTGATGCAACTCCGCGGCGCTCCGGTCATGGTAATGTGCCACCAGGTTGTACTGAACGGCATGCAACTGCGGTTGTACCAGGGCGGTTCACTCAGTGAGGAGATGGACATTCTCCGCATCTACAGGGGTGCGCTGCTGTTTCTTTTGCCGGGGCTGCTCATCGTCTCATCGTTCTGCGGCTACTTTCTCAGTCGGCGAGCCATGGGCCCGGTCGATCGCCTCACCAAGGCTGCGCTGGGCATCGGAATCGGCAATCTCTCCGCACGCGTACCCGTGCCCGCAAGCAAGGACGAGGTGCAGCAGCTAGCCGAGGCCTGGAACCAATTGCTCGGCCGGCTCGAAGCGGCCGTTTCGCGCCTGAGCCAGTTTTCCGCGGACGTCTCTCACGACCTGCGCACTTCCATCACCATCATTCTTGCTACCGCACAACTAGCGCTAAATCGTGCCCACAGCGAGGATGAATACCGCGACGATTTGAATCGAATCGCCACCGAATGTTGCATGGCTGCCACCCTCCTCGATGCTTTGCTCTCGCTCGTGCGCAGTAAAAACTTCATGCACGAAGCAACGTTTCAACCAATCGATCTTTGCGCGCTCGTGGTCAACGGATGTCGCCGCGTGGAAGATCTCGCCGAATCGGGCGGCATTCTCCTCGACTGGGATTTGCCTGAAACGCCGGTATTCATTGAAGGCGACGAAGTGCTCATCGGCAGGCTACTCGGTATCTTTCTCGACAACGCAATCAAGTACACCCCCGAGAATGGAGAGATTCACGCCGAAGTCTTCGCCGATGCGACCGAGGCCGGCGTGACCATTCGCGATACAGGAATGGGGATCGCGCCGGGAACCCAGGAGCAGATCTTCGAGCGGTTCTACCAAGCCGATTTAAGAGAGAGAAAGACCCAAGCGGGCTGCGGCTTGGGGCTCTCGATCGCACGCTGGATCGCCGACGCGCATCAGGCCAAGATCACGCTCAAAAGTGCTCCTATGCAGGGATCCTCGTTTCGCATCGCATTTCCTCTTACGATTGATCAACGCGCGCAGCAAGCACAGACTGCTATGTGAGCCGCCGAAAAGCATGGGGCAAGGAAGTGTGCTCCTACGGAAGCGGATTGGGTTCGTGAATGAGCAGTTCCCGATCCACATTGCCCGCCCCATCGAAATGAAGAAGAACGACCCAGTCGTACACATCGTCGGGCCACGTTCCCTCGGGCAACAAAGTCGCAGGATGTGCGCCGAGAGCTTTAAGCAGCACCGGGATCTTCTTATGCCGCCAGGCGATCAGTACGTGGTCGCCATGAGGCTCAGTGGCCAGCGCGTGTGCGAAAGCCTCGGATTCGCTGGTAGAGAAATGCGTATTCAGCGGAACCCCGATGGATTGGCTTAACGGCTCGAGAGTGAGACGCGGGCGAATACTATCCGGCGAATCGGCTCCTGCGTAAAGCGCATTGATCGAGAGGGGAGCGCCATCGACAACAAACGGATGAAAGTAGTGGGCGTAGCTCGCGGCACGCGCAAAGCCTTGCGGCGTAAGACTGGCACCTTCTGCCGGCTTCTCGGTATGGCGAATGATGAGTACCGTCGCATTGGCTAAATGGTTTGGAGATTCTTGCGCATGCACAAGCGGAGCAAAGCAGGCAACCGCAATGACAAACGTAAAACCGAAACGTCGAGAACGAAAACAAGTCGTCATGAATTCCAGCGTTGCATATGCACGAGGTCCAAGCAACATGAACACTCAACATTCGCTGAAAAATCACTCAGCGCATGCGAAATCACAGATCTGCGTGCCGCGAAACCTGAAGCATATCTGAAATGAATCTGAAGGTGCATTCAGGAAGTGCGTTCCTGTGACACATTCAAATCACAGCCGCACCGTCGCTGTGCCGGCGAAGCTCGACTCTGCGCAACCTGAAGAAAACACGAGTCCTTTCGCCATCATTCGCGCATCGAATCCAACCCCAACGCAGGTTGTGCAATGAATAACGCGTAGGAGCGCAAATCGTAGAGATCGGCTTGTAATCAGATATTCATGCCTGCCGGTTAAGTTTCAAACGTTGCACAATGAAAACCCCTTGGGGCAGCCCCACCACGCTTCGCTTTTGCGAAGCAAAACTCATCAGACTTCAGTTCATCTGACTGGAGCGGCTTCTTAAGTGGTGCAGAAAGCTGCAATCTTAAACCGCACTCTCTCTGCACTGTTTGCGGAAACTGCAGGCGCTTTCACACCGGTCTGCGCATTGCCAGGAGACGAATATCAATGAAGGACTTTCTGATTTCACGGCGCATCGGTTTCGCGCTTTTCTGCGTGCTTGGCGTCAGCCTATCGAACATTCCTTTGCAAGGCCAAGACGCCGCGGCTGGGGCTCCAGTCGACTCAAACAGACAGGTTCAAAACTCGGGCGGCAATCTCAGCGGCACCGTCCTTGACGTACAAGGCAAGGGGGTCCAGGACGCTACCGTAACAGTCACGAACAAAGTAACGAACGCGACTCGGACCCAGCACACCGACGTCAATGGCAACTATGCGATTCCCGGCTTGCTCGCCGGTACTTACAAGGTTGAAGCCAGCGCCATTGGTTTCTCCGCCAACAGCAAATCGGACGTCACCATAAGCATCGGGCAATCCGTGCAAGTCTCGCTCTCGCTGACCGTCAGCTCGGTTCTGCAACAGATTGAGGTCAACGCGGGCATCGAATCGATTGCCGCCGAAACCGCGCCCTCCGGTGGGTTTCTTGAGGAGCGCTCCGCTCAGTCGCTTATCGCCAATGCCTATATAAGGAACTTCACCTCGCCCATTGCCGACTACGGTTCGATCGTGAATATCGTTCCTGGCGCATTCACCATCAGCTCCGATGGCGTCGGCCTCGGCCAGAGTAAAACCTCCTTTCGCGGATTCCCCGATGGCGATTTCGATATCGACTTCGATGGCGTGCCGTTCTACGACACCAATAGCCCCACCCATCACTCCTGGGCCTTCTTCCCCGGACAGTGGATCGGCGGTGTTGACTTCGACCGCAGCCCTGGCACAGCTTCTACAACGGGTCCGACGCCCTTCGGCGGCTCCATCCATCTACTGTCCATGCCGCTCAACAGCGAAGAAGACATTCGCGGTACGGTGAGCTACGGCACCTGGAACACCAAGCTCTACGAAGGCTCCTACAACTCCGGCCCCTTCGGCATCTTCGGCACTCCCAAAAAATCCAACCTCTTCGTCGATGTTCACCACATGACATCGGACGGCTACCAGACTTTCAACTTCAACACACGCAATGCCGGTTCGTTGCTCTATCAATACCAGCTCTCGCCAAAGACCGTGATCACCGGCTTCAGCGGTGTTATCCAACTCACCGCCAACACCTACGGCCTCAACCCGACCCGCTGCCAGACGCTTGCCTCAACTCCCTCTGCCCTCTGCGCCTCCACGGTAACGGTGACGTCCACCAAAACCGCTTACAACACCACTCCCAGCGGCATCCTGCCTTACACCGGTTACGGCTACAATTTTGAAATGGTCAACAACTCCGACCCGACTAACTGGCTCGACTATCAATACAACCACTATCGCGTTCCTACTGATTTCGAATACGTGGGCGTCAAGTCCGACATCGGCAAAGGTTGGTACATCGACTTCAAGGGGTACACCTACAACTACGACAACGGCGAACTCTACACCAATGCCACACCCATCACTGAAGTTACCCAGGCAGCCGGTCTGGCCAACCCCTCGTTGGTTCCCGGCTCGTTCATAGCCCCCAATAGCAAGGGCGCGAAGACACTCTACTACAACGGTGTTGCTGTCTCTCCTTGCGATGTCATTGCAACCGGCAAGACCAGCGCCACCACTGGGCTCACCGTTTATTCCGAGCCCTGCGGTGTGGACAAGTACAACAGCTATCGCAAGTACGGCGAAACTGCCACCGTCTCTCAGACATCCAGGTTCGGTGTACTGCGCGCGGGAATGTGGTTCGATTGGGCTCGCACCAAGCGCCATCAGTACCCTTCCGATCCGTTGAGCGGATGGGCCGATCAGTCCCTGCCCAACTTCGACGAGACCTTCTACACCGACTCCTATCAGCCCTTCGCGGAATACGAATTCCACATCACGCCAAAGTTCAACGTCACCGCCGGAAGTAAGTTCGCTTACTACACCTACAACGTGATCCATAAGGCCGATGACGGCAAGACCGTCGGTCCGCTCACCTGCGCCAGCACCATCGCGGCTTGCTCCGCCACTGCCACAGACACGGGCTCCTTTTACGCGCCTCTTCCTTCGCTCGATTTCAACTACCGCATCCAGAACGACTGGGCAATCTACGCGCAGGCTTCAACCGGCAGCATCGTTCCTCCCAGCACCGTCTACGATTTTTCCCACACGCCGACTGCGACTGATCCCACGCCAGGACTCTTGACCCCGCCAAAGCAGCAGAAGTCGACCACTTACCAGATGGGAACCGTCTTCAAGGCCAACAAAATATCCATTGATGCCGATGCCTACCGCGTCCGCTTTCAGAACAGCTATTCCAGTGTCATCGACCCAACCACTTCCGAGACGGTCAACTTTCTTCAACCGAGTTCCATCACCCAGGGCGTCGAATTCGAGACCACGGCCGTCCTTACCAAAGGGCTTGATCTCTACCTGAATGCAACCGCCGCCAACGCCTACTACGAAGGAAAGTTGAATGCCGGCACTCCAACTTCACCCTTGAATGTGGATGCTCCCTCAGGGCTGTGGGTTCAGGGGACTCCCGCCGATACCGAGATGCAAGGACTCACTTATTCCGATCATGGATTCGACCTCGGCCTCTTCAACAAACGCGTCGGAGAGCAGCACGTAGATGCTGGCGCCTATCACAACCAGGCCATCATCGCTCCATTCAGCGACCTTACTTCCTACATCAACTTCACCGTCCGCAACCATTCCATATTTGACGGAACCAAGATCAGCCTCTCCGGCGACAATCTGCTTAATCAGCACAACATGACCGCCCTGACACTGAGCGGCACAAGTACATCGAACACCATTGCGGGGACTACTTATACAGATCCCTTTAACCAAACCACCCCGATCAGCGGCGCCGATCAGCCAACCTTCATGTCGGCTCGCAGTCTCTCGGTCTCCGTGACCTTCGGCTTCGCACCGCGCGAACGCAAGTAGCGATCACCCCGCGCGGGGTCACCAACAATACGCCGTGCCTCACTTGTTTAAGAGGCACGGCTTTTTTTGCTACTTCGTCACGCCACAACAATCCTCAACACGACAATGCGGAATCAGACTGTCTTCGCGTGCGCCGGCCGAGCATGCTGAGAGCAAGTCCCCTTATCGTCAAGAGTCAGTTGGCGGTTGTCGCGGCAAATCAGCAGGTATTACCGTCAGCGAGTGCCCTTCCTCACCATCGTTTGTTTCCTCAGGCGCGAAGACAAGCCATCCCGCGCCGGCAGCCAGGAGTGCTATGCCGAGAAGGGCGCGCACTGGCGGCAACATTGGTTCCAGTGCAATTCCCCCGAGCGTGGCGAAGAGCGGCGCGATAAGAAACCGAGCGGCCATTCTTGAGGCGCTGAGTCGGCGCATCAGCCAAAACAGCAACAACAAGGCAGGGAGGTCAATCAGCATTGCCCAAACAAATTGCGGTGATATCTCGCTCCAACGCCATCCGCTGTGCGGCGTCAATGCAGCTGCTGCGGCAAAAAAAACAGCGCTTGCCGCACCAGCCTCCGCCGCCATCGCGAGAGTCGAGCGGCCGCTCAGGTCTCGTGCAAGTCTCACCGCGAAACAATTTATTGCCGCGATGCCAACAACTGTTGCAATAAGGAAGCACCACGCTACTCCCGCGCGAAATGAGCCGGGAAGGTCGAGAGGGAAGAGACAGAGAATACCCGCGATTGCAGCCAGCGCGCCGGCCAAAGCATTTTTCCCTTGCCGCGGTGCGCCGTCCTGCAGATATGGTTCCAGTACGACGGCAAACACGGGCGTCAGAGAGAAAAACGCGACTTGGTCCAGCCGGGAAACCCAGTCTTGCGTGCAGGCCGCCACGCCCGCCGGAACCACGAACAGACCAACACCGATGCCCGCGCACGCCCACGCGTAGCGCCCGCGCGGAAATTCGACGCGTCGTGCCAAAGACATACACGCAGCAACGGCTGCGAAGATGAAAAAAAGTGCCGCCTGGCCACGTGCCGTCGACAACATGTCTGCTCCTGAATGCGGAAACAGATCGGTGCGCAGCCAGGCCACGGCCCATAACGCAGAAAGCAACAACAAACCAAGGGTCGCAGGCATGCCCTTGCGTGTCCGTTCGGTTTGGCCTCGTCCCATGAATTTCATGAGAACACAGTCGCTCATCCCCAGGGCAGCATGTTCAAAACCATTTAGGGTGATTCAGACAACCTTGCGGCTCCGTACTTTGATAGAAGGCACAGAGCCGCAGCTCGCAACGTTTTGTTTGGTATTCGCGTTGTTGATCGCACACGTGCCAGATGACGTTCTTACTCCTCGCTGTCGACGACAGCCACACCGTTCGCCGCGCTGTTAATGGTGGAAACACCCTTCAGGTTCAATTCGCCATCTCCATCCACGCTGAAGATGGAAAGATGTGAAGCCGCTCCCGTGCCGTCGATCACGCCAAGCAAACCATTTTTATAGGCAACATCGGTCGGGTTTCCATTGAACGACGCAGACACGGCCTTTGCCTGGATGATTTGCTTTCCATATACCAGGTAGCGCGACACGCTCTTGCTCGGCGAATTTGCCGAGAACAAATACGGGCCATCGAGAGCCAACCAGCAAGGCGCGCTTTGCGTCCCCGATCCGGTAACAGTCACCACTGCATCGCTGCGGACGAGGCTGATCTCGTTGGCGTGGGCTATCGTCACGTACGCCTCGTTGTCGCGAGTCACCAGGCCAAACGGTGCGTTTACATTCGTGGGGATGTTCTGGACAAGTGTCGCCACGCCCTCAACAGCTCCGTCCCGTCCCAGTTTTACGGTCTCGATCGCATTGCTCTTTTCAGAGATGATGAGTTGTCTGTCGAGAACTCCAACCTGGGCCGCAGAACCATCGGCCTTGACCAATCCTGCCTTTCCGTCAAGCCCCGGGCTCACGCCGAATTCGAAAAGCTCGTGCGATTCGACCGTCGTTGTTCCGAGAATGTAAAGATGGTCGTGACCAAACGCAACGCTCACCGGACTGGATGCCGCGGAAACTACCTGTGCCAAACGGAATCCTTCATCGGAACGCGCGAAAATGGAGACGTCCTTGGAACCAAAGTTGACCACGGCCAGACGATCGCGAGAGGTTGCGATTCCACCCGCGTTTCCCGCGACACCGCCATTACCACCAGTGGGCAATGTTTCGATAAGTTGATTCTTGCTGTTGTATACCAACAGGCTGTTCGTTGCAGTGTTCGATGCAGTGACGACCAGGTAGTGCCGATCCTGAGCGTAGGCGGGAATCGAGGTCGCGGCGCCAATTAACAGCATAAGCGCGACAACATAGGACATGACCTTCATGATGTGTTCTCCAATTCAGCAGGGGACTCCCGCTGTCTCCTTGGCTGATCACTCGTCGCGAGGGTCCTAAACATTCACGAAAATGAAAAGAAACAAGTGCAGCGGCGACATACTAGAGAGGTGCGCAGAGCAGAAAGTTACAACATTTGTCATGCGATTTTTAGCTGTTTTTAGCCTGTAACTAAAGCGTCTCGGACTCCATCTAATTAGATCGGTGCGGTTAAATCTTTTGGATAAGAAGCTCACCAAAACTGCAGGAAGAATCCAAACGTTCCGACTCTCAGCACTGTCGAGGTAAAAGATGCGACGAAGACTCCAGTGACAAGATTCAGACGAAACAAATTCATCTTGCGATCAAGGCACCTGCGGCGTCAGCCGTCTCATAGAGCTGTTCGCCGCCTATCTCTTCCGAAAGATTGTCAAGCAGTGGAGCGATTCTTTTCGACATCTCAAGCAGCGCCAACTCGCGTTCTGAGATTGTGGCGGAGTGCTCATCGCACAAGCGCCGCAGAAGCTCCTTGAGGCTCGGCTCGCGGTGAACATCGTGCTGCCGTGTTTTCAGTTGCATCTCGATGTCCTCGGCCATGTGCAACAGGGCCCTCCCAGACGCGTTGCGAAAGTTCGATTCAATGAGCGCGAAGGATTCTGACCTGTCCGTCTCCGCGCCGAAAACGCGAAACTGCAACAGCGGAATTTCAAGCAGGTAAAACGTTCGCAGCGATGCCTGCCATCGACGCAGCCGGTCCCTTGCCGCCATATCGCCCGCGCGCCGGTCTCCTGTCTCGAACGGCACCGCGTCCGACTGCGCGTTAACCTCACCAAAATTGCGATAGATCTGCTCGCGCTGCTGGCGGATTTTAAGAATAGCTTGAGGATTGGCATTGGCGGGCGTGTCCGACGTGAGATCCGCCATTAGTCGCAGATTGCGTACGAACACGCGGATCATCTCGTCGCCTGCCGAGCGCGGATAGAAGCGCTCGAAGACCATCCACATCATCGAGGTGCCCACCAGCACGCCAATCGCACGGTCGCGCGCCACCAAGAGCGATGTTTGCATACTGAATTCACTCAGGTGAATCAGGTAAAAAGCCAGCGCCATTTGAACTCCGGCATACGAGAGTCGCGAACTGGAGGTGCCGATCCAGGCGGCAATCGCCGTGACCGCCGCAAACAAAATCGCAAATCCGGAAATGGAGTCGATCCAGGGGAGAACGAAGATCTGCGCGCCCAAGCCGAATACGAATCCGCCCAGCGCGGCCCCGGCAATGCGCAACACCTGCTTCTGTCGCGATGCACCCACATTGGTAAGCGCCGTCAGCACGCAGGTCGTGACCGACGTTGAAATGCCCGGCCATGCCAGCGAAACATAGAGCACGTAGCAGAGCATCGCGGCCAGAGTTCCGCCGAGAACGAAGCGCAGATGTTCAGGATTCGTAAAAGCATCGTCGACAAAAAGACGATTCGACGATTTCGGAGTTTCCAGCAGCTCCAGGCGCGGATCGATTGCGGCCTTGCTCGAGAAAACGGCCGGCATGTTTGACACCATTGACTCAAGCTCGAACATGAGTGGTTTGGTTGCGTCCGGCTCCGGCTCGAACTCAGACTCACACGGTTCTCCGCGCGTGTTGAGGCAATGACGAATGTCTGCGATCTGCCGTCCCAGCCGCGCGGTGCGCGGAATCATTTCGGCGGGCGCAACTATCATTGACCCAGAAAGGGCGGCCGCAAAATCGATGGCCCTTCCCGTCAACGACACCAGCGTGCTCATGCGCGTGCGATAGAGCGTTTCGTAGTTGGTGCGCGCCAGGTGCCGCCGCAGTCCGCCCACGCCCACCGTGGCATACTGCGCAAGCACGTTGTCAATACCGGCGTCTGGTTCAATGCCGGCGCTATAAATCTCCATGCGCTTCTGAATCACTCCCAGCCGTGAGTCCAATCCTTCAATTAGCTCGTTATGCGGATAGAGCGCGTGGAACACAGCCTCAACGGTGAACGTAACCAGCGCTCCAATCACGGCCGCTGCTATCTGCCACAGGGTCAGCTCGATGTTATTTTCGACCGGACCGGGCAAATACCAGATGGCTAGAATATTGGTCGTGATCAGGGTAAGGCCGATGGCAATCGAATAATCCGTCAACGTGCGCAGCAGAAAAAACACAAGAAACAGGCTCGCTGCTTCCCACAAAAAATGAGTAATCGGTTCAGACGCAAACATGCGCGCGCCGATAGGAATGAAAAGTCCTCCGATGGCAAATGCAACGATCAGCGAAAAGGCCGATCGTGCCGTTGATCCCAGGTTTTCGCGCGACAGCGTAAATGCAAATATCGCGCCGATCGCTCCACCCGGAATGCGAAATGTCACAATCAGAATCATGGTGATGGTGGCCGCAATCACCGTGCGCGCAACAATCGCGCTACGTCCCGGATAGGGCGCAAGCTCACTCCGTAGAAACTGCAGGAACCACACCGTGAAGCGGCTGGCGTGCGGGATCTGAATCGCCGTGGTTGCCATCGCTATTTTCCCGAGGATGAGGAGCTATGGCCGCGAATGACCACGACCGCCGACTCACCCAGCCGGAACACATCCGAAGGTTGCGATTGAATACGAATGCGCACCGGAAATCGGGAAGCAAGATGGACCCAGTTGAGCGTGCGCTGTACGTCGGGCAGTCCCTGCGGTGAGAGTCGGCCCACTAACTCGGCGTCTGGCGTGACGCCGAATCCCACGCTGTCCACCACCCCTGAGAAGCGCACACTCGGCCTCGATAACACATACACATCGGCGCCCATGCCCGGCCGTATGCGTTGAATCTGCGTCTCGCGAAAGTTCGCAATCACCCACCACACCCGTGTATCGATCAGCGTGAAGATATGCTGACCTGCCGATGCATAAGCGCCCTGCGAAATGGTGAGATTGGTGACGCGCGCATTGAACGGCGCAGTGATCACGCAGTTATCCAGGTTGTACTTCGCCGTATCGATCGCCGCCTGCTTGCCGCCCACTTGTCCCACCAATGGATCGAGTGTCGTCACGTTGTGCGTCGCCTGTTGTATCTGCTGATGACTCTGAACTAACCCAGCTTGCCCTTGCTTATACTGAGCCTCGGCCGCGGTCAGCCCCGCCTGCGCAAGATCCAGTTGCGACCTCGCCTGGTTGGCAGCCTGCGAGCGTGAAATCACCAGTGTTCGCGCCTGGTCCACCTGGTCCACCGTGACAAACTGCTTCGCCAGCAGAGGCTCCAGCCGATGCAGGTTGTCGGTCGCGTACTTCAATTCCGCGTCCGCGCGGCCAACCGCAGCCGTGGCATTCGCCACATCCGCCGTCGCCTGCTTGATGCCGGCCGCGGCCCGCGCCAGGCTCGCTTCTGAACTTAACTCGCTCGACTTCGCCACATCCACCGCGCTTTCCTTGCCGGCAATGATGCGCCGCTCGTCGCCGATCTCCCCCTCGAGTGCCTGCTGATCCGATTGCGTCCGCGCCAGTGCATACGCATAGGGACGCTTGTCGATCTCGAGCAGAGGATCGCCTTCCTTCACTAATTGGTTGTCGGCAACGTATAGATGCATGATCGGTCCGTTAACGACCGGCGCAATGCCGATGTAATTGGCAAATACTTCAGCATCGTCCGTGCGCGGATTGGCAGTGACCTGCGCGATCACCAATATTCCCGCGATCGCGGCGCACACTACCGCGGCCACGCTGATGATGCGGCCCGTTGTGCGTCGTCGTCTTTGCTCCTCTTCGTCGGGCGCCATTGTTCCCTCCGCTAACTAAACAAAACCAACCACAACATGCAGGCAAAAAACAGGGCAACGCATGGATAAACCACGATGGACCATACGATCTCCTTATCGAGATTCCGCCAAACCAATATGCGGTGCGCCACCACTGCCAACACAATCCCCGTCACCATGCACAACAACCACGCAGGAAAAAACGAACCCACGATGTCGAAGGTTGGTGCGCGGCCGCAGCCGGACAATAACGTCGTCGCAAGAAAAACGATCGCACCTTGCGCGACAGCGCGAGCCCACATACCGAGTTGCCATCGTGATCTCATCGTGCCTTTCTCATGGGCCCACTTTCGGCGGCTGTGCCTCAATCAGATCTCCTGTTCTAAAAGAAAGATTAGCCAGTTGCAACAGCAGTTGCGTCCGCGCCAACACATCTTCAGAACGCGCCTGCGCCAGCGTCTTTTGCGCAGACACAACATCCAGCAAACTACGCACACCGTAGCCGTACGATTCATGCGCGGCTTCAAACGATTGTTCTGAAGCCGTGAGCAACGCTGCTGCCGACTGCTGCTGACGCAGCGCGATTTTCATGTCGGAATAAGCGGCCCACACCTCGTTGGCAATCTGATCGCGCAGCGCTTCCACTTCCGCCTCCGCGGCCCGTTTCTCAGCCGCGGCCTGCGCCACTTCGTGCTCCCTGCGCGTCCCGTCAAATAGCGTCCACCGCAGATCGAGCCCCACGTTCCAAACCTCACCCTGCGCATAGCCGCCAGGCAACAAATCCTGCTGACCGTATCCACGTGCCAGCCCGCCATCACCAGTAAAACTAAGCGTCGGCACATAGCGCGAGCGCGCCTGTTTGACCGATGCATTCGCCGCCCGCACCCTCGCCAATTGCTGCAATAAATCAGGCCGCTCGGCAAACGCGCGGTCCATCTCCCGATCCACAGAATTCGTCATTTCGGTCGGCAGCGGAAGTTCGCCGATTGGCTGCACCTGGATCTTCGTGTCCGCGGCAAGCCCCATCGCCGTGGCCAGGTTGCCCGCCGCAATCTCCTCCGCTCCAATCGCCGCCTGCAGGTCATAATCCGCCTGCGCACGAGCCGCCGCGGCTTCCAACTGGTCCGGCTTGGTGGCCAGCCCATTGGCCAGGCGATTCACCGCGTCCTCTTCCACCGTTTGTGCATTCTTCAGGCTGATTTCAGCCGCCTCCCGCTGCCCGCGCGCGTTCAACACGCTGTAATACGCCGACGCTACTTCGAAGATGATCTTGCGGTGCGTGTCGTTGAATGCCAGATCGGCCGCCAGCAGGTTCGCCTTCGCTGCATCCACTCCCCCGCTTCGATTGCCGTAATCGAAGACGAGATACTCCACGTGCAATGCAGGCTCGAAAATACCTAACGTCTGGCGATGAAAATATTCTCCGATCAACGACGCCTGGCGAACCGTTTCGGCCAATGCCACAGCGGTAATCGTAGGCAGGAAAGCTGCCCGCGCAATTCCCAGCGCCGCGGCTCGGCCCTTCGCTGTTTCCCACGCCACGCGCGTTTCAGGGTTGTGCGACTGGGCCAGATCCACGAGTTCCGCCAGCGTATAGACCTTCGCACGATCGATGTCGTACGTCTTCTTATGCGCGGTCGCTGAGTCCCGGCCAAGTTCGCGTTCCGCCCGCGAATGCCACACCTGCGCCTGCGAAGGAGGAGCCGTCTGAGCACGACAGGTTTGCGCTCCGACGATTCCCGTCAGCAGAGCCAGGGCCGCAAATTGAATCGAGTCCGCCAGGCACGTTGGTTTCATGTTGATTGACTTCCGTCGGGGATGAAGGGGAAAGCGCTGCCGATGCCTGCCTTCCAATTTACCTGAAGCCCCAGACCGGTCCTCACCAATTTATAGAATTGATTTCTCCAACCTACAGAATTCCCAGGTTCGGCTCCGTCACCCGCATCCTCGATTCCAAGGTACAATGGCGAACGTGCTGGAGTCGGTAACATGCTGACACTGAGAACCTATCAAAACCTGGCCGCTTCCGCTCTGGGCGATGAAAAAGAAATTTCCTCTCTCCGCGCCGAACTAATGCCTTTATGGTGCGATGACTATTACGACATCAATCCTGGAGCTGAGCTTGTCACTATTGATCTCGCCGAGTCAGGCTCTTGCTTCACATATCTATTTGATTTCGATCTATCCCGAATCGTCGTTGCCTGCGGGATGCCTATCCCCATAGGGCACACACGCGATTACAAGCGGCAGAGAGGTTTCCCCAAGCCAAAGAAGGGCTTCGTTAAAGGCCACTTGATCGCCCATTGCATAGGTGGTGGTATGGACATCAACTTCGTGCCGCAGTTGCGCTCCATGAACGGCGGGGAATTCCGGAAAATCGAGAATCTTGCCCAGAAGAACGCCTTGGAAAACATCAAGAGTTTCTATTTCGTTCGCGCTGTCTACAACAACGAATCCAGCGTTCCGCATGGGTTGGAGCAATGCCTCGTCTACCCTACCGGCAAACTCACTTACAAATTCCACCTGAATCTCTAATTCAACGCCGAACACTTCTCTCCCTCTAAATCCCCAGCACGTATATTACCCACGGCGCAACTCGAGTCTCACTCACCCACGGATAGGGCTCATCCGAGCGTCCCAGCGGTCTCGACTCGGCGATAAGCTCAAGTCCCGCTCCCTTGAATAGCCTTAGATAATCTTCGTGCGACCACAGTACATCCACCACCGGCCGCGCATCGGCGACATCTTTCATCACCGTCAACACGGCGTCGCCGCTCTTCGCCAACCGGTTTTGCGCAAAATCTTTCGTAGTAAACGACGCCCACTCGTTCACATAGATTTCCGGCGTCGATCCCAGCATCACCACGCGTCCCTCTTTGCGCAGCAATCGCCCCAATTCATCCAGTATCCGCACCCGATTCTCAACTCCGGGAATGTTGTCGAAGGGAAATGCGCACAGTATCAAATCAAACCGAGCCGTCTCCGACTCACACAGATCGCCCTCACCCACCAGGCGATACGCGCCGCCCGGATCGGCATTCTTCGCTTGCTCGATCATGCTGCTCGATATATCGATCCCCACAGTTTCAAATCCAAGCTTCTTCAGAAACCGTGTCGATCGACCCGCCCCGCATCCGAAATCGAGCGCCTCATTCCCGCGCACATGCTTGGCGATAATCTCCGGCAAATCACGAAACGCGAGATAGTATGTCCCCGGAAATTCGAGCTTCGCGTACGCCTTCGCTCGCGCCACGTCTTCGTACACATTCAAAAACGTCATGAGGCTCTCTTTCGATGCCATGAGGATGCCTTTCGACTTCCAAAACGTCCGCGTGTATTCCGAGTGCGCTCTAACTTTCTTTCAGCGTTACCTTGATCTTCCGCGCGTCTCCACCCGTCGAAACAATCTCGATCTCGCCCGTAGCCTTTTTCTGAATGCTCTTGAACTTGTCGCCCCACTCCACCAGCACCAGCGCGTCCGGCGTCAACAGCTCATCCAGGCCCAGCGTCTCCAGTTGCCGCTCGCCTTCCAGCCGATACACATCCAGGTGAAACAGCTTCACCGGCTTGCCGTGCTGCGTCCCGTCATACTCATGCAGCAGCGTAAAGGTGGGGCTGGTCACTTCATCGGGATCGGCCGCGTCCAGGGCCTGCGCAATGCCCTTCACCAGCGTCGTCTTCCCCGTACCAAGGTCGCCGCGCAGCAACAACAGTTGCGGGGGCTTCAACAGGTCGGCCAGCTTGCGGCCCACCTCAATCGTGTCGGCGCCGCTCTTGGTCGTGAACTCGTGGATCCGGCCTTCTGCGGCGGGGGCGGTCTTACTCATTTAGCTGCCTCACGGGAGCCATTGACCGGTTCTAAATCCGGCGGCAGCCCCTGCAACCAAACATAACCGTTTGCGGTGCGTGAATGAAAGCGAAAAGCCTGAGAAAAATACGGAAGACTGTCCGTCGCGAGCAGCGAATGCTCGTTCCCCTCATGCACCGCCAGGTCCGCGGCCAGTCCATGCAGGAAAACCGCCGCCTCCACCGCCCGCGCTGTCTCGTTCTTGTACTGCGCCAGCATCGCCGCCACCACCCCCGTCAGCAGGTCGCCGCTTCCGCCCTTCGCCATCCCAGGGTTCCCCGTCGTATTCACCGCTACCCGCCCGTCCGGATGCGCAATCACCGTCCGCGCTCCCTTCAACACCACCGTCACTCCATGGCTCGCCGCAAACTTCCGCGCCGTCCCCAGCCGGTCCGCCTGCACCTCCGCGATCTTCACTCCCGCCAGCCGCGCCATCTCTCCCGGATGCGGCGTAATCACCACCACCCGATCCTTCGCAATCGCCGTCAGAAATTCAGAATTCGCGCCCAGGTTATTCAACGCATCCGCGTCAATCACCACCGGCATCTTGGTCCCCGCCAGCAGCCATCGCTCAAACTTCTCCGTATCCTCGCTCTGCCCCAATCCCGGCCCAATCGCCAGCACCGTTATCCCCTTCGTCAGCGATTCCAGCAGCTCATCCGTCAGCCCCTCGGCTGAAAGTTGCCCCGCCGCGTTGGCCCTGAGCGGCCACGTCATCAGCTCCGGTGCAAAACTCGACACAATCGCCAAGGCCGGCTCCGGCACCGCCGCCGTCACGAGGCCCGCTCCCGCCCGCATCGCCGCCAGCGCAGCCATCGCCGGAGCTCCCGCCTTACCACCCCCGGCCCCAAAC
>Ga0224527_1000409_pt1 | contig 29263 bp, 20 predicted proteins | sample CBST0metaG_FD_179882 | JGI IMG/M metagenome (GOLD analysis project Ga0224527, IMG submission 179882) | Peat soil microbial communities from Stordalen Mire, Sweden - C.B.S.T0 | ecosystem: Environmental > Terrestrial > Soil > Wetlands > Peat | place: Sweden: Norrbotten County, Stordalen Mire... | reverse complement strand
TCCGCTTGAGCTGAAGGTTTGGCATTGGAATGCACAGGACCACCTCTCCGCCGCCGCATTCCGATCCTTGGACCCTGACAAAATGTGAGATCCCATCGACTCGTCTATCACAACAGACTGCCGCAGCGACCCGTCCTGTATAGCGTTCAATCTTCACTTTAGAGACAAATAGGAAATTGCTGTTCGGACTTGCAACCGGCCAGACTTAAATGAGTCAGTCCGACAAGTACATACGTCCGTTTCCAGAAAAAATATAGGCCGACGTTTTGGTCGGGACTACGACCATCTGCGAACATGGCTTTGTACTTTTGCGCAAGGTCGCCCTGTCCGCACAGAGAACTGCGGTGCTCATATCCATAAAATGTCGTACTGGCTAGACAGTGCATCCCTTTTCCGCTTAGAATTTGGCCCCCGATGTTTGCTTCGACACCGAGCCCGGAATCAGGACAACGGCTCAGAGCGGAGCGTTTGCGTGTACGATTGTCCACGCGTGACGTTGAGCGCCTGAGTCAAGCAATCGCGCGCGAAAAAGGAAATCAGGAGTACTACATCTCGCACGCTTGGCTCACTGAAATCGAGCACGGCAAATTCAAGCCGAATATCTACAAACTCTATTCGCTTAGCGTCGTTTACAAGCGCGCCTACCACGAGATTCTTGCCCTCTTTGATATCTATATTCGGGATATTGGCCGCGAGCAGATTACTGTGGGTCTGCCGCACACCCATCTAGTAAATTCCGCGACCGATGGGGACGAAGTGGCGATCCGTGCCCCGCTGGAGTTGCGCCAAACAGTTCAGCTTGAGAAGACGAACCTGGTCTCGCAAATGTTCGCGCGTTGGGGAGAAGTTCCGGTTGAGCTGCTCCAGCGGATGAACTTGCAGAATTCTCTATACGGGTACATCGGGATTAACGATTACACGCTCTACCCGATGATTCGTCCTGGATCGTTTGTGCAGATCGATGCGCGACAGAGGAAACTCAGCGCAGGAACCTGGAAAAACGAGTTTGACCGCCCCATCTACTTCGTTGAACTTCGTGACGAGTATGTTTGCTCGTGGTGCGAGCTTCGGGGCAAGAGTCTATTGCTTATCCCTTCGCCACAATCACGGGAGCCAGTGCGACAGTTTCGTTTCCCAATGGATGCGGAGATTGTTGGCCGAGTAACTGCCGTCACAATGAACATCACGGAAGTGGCAAAGTGAAGCACACCTCCTCGTGCTGATCTTGAGCGCTTGGCCAGACCACGTGTTTTCCGCTCTGGCAAGTCAACGTCAGAATAATAAATTCATAAACAATCGCTTTGTTTACCTGTATTTACCTCGCGTGCTTACCTTTCACGCCGTTGACAACCTCCAGCGGAAGCACTAATTTCATATTTGCTGAATGGCGAACAAAAGGCGAATATGGGCGCAGCAATGGAGCTTCGGAGGCAGATCGAATCGGCACTCGCCGGACGCATTCCTGCAGCTCTCTCTTTTCGCCAGCCGGTTGCGCCGGAGTTGCTCTCCTGCGGCTCGTCGGAGATGGATGCCGTGCTTGGCGGTGGACTGCCGCTGGGAGCGATTACCGAGTTGACTGGAGCGCAATCCTCCGGTCGCACCACGCTGGTGCTCTCAACCCTGGCCGGAGTAACCGCGCAGGGCGAAAGCTGCGCTTACGTGGATGCCTTCGACGCCTTGAATCCTGTCTCGGCCGCTGCGCTGGGAGTCGATTTGCGCCACCTGCTCTGGGTTCGTACCGAAGAGCCTCGTGCAGGAGAAGCGCGCGCCAAAGCTGATGTGGCCGCAGGGCCTCCCTTTCCTGCGGCTGCGCCAGCTCCGGGGGTGGGGAGCAAACGGCCGGGCGGAACTGGATGGTGCCATCCACGCGACGAAGCCGCAGGTCTACATCACGCCGTCGGTGAACTCTTTCAAACTGTCTCCCATGAGAAGGTGGACTTTACCCCACGCTGCTCGGAAGCAATCCCTCGCGAACGCGTGCAGCCGGTAGCATTTACGCCAGTTGCGTTCGCACCGTATGTGCAGGGCCAGCCGCCGCGCAGCCTCTATGCGCACCGCGAAAGCGCGTGGACGCGCCTCGACCAGGCCCTGCGCGCTACCGACTTGCTGCTCAACACCGGAGGCTTCCGCGCCCTGGTGCTCGATCTGGGGGACGTGGCACCGGAGCAGGCGCGCCGCATTCCGCTGGCCACCTGGTATCGTTTCCGCCTCCAGGCGGAGAAGTCACGCACACTCTTTTTACTCATGACGCGCGTGTCCTGTGCCAACAGTTGTGCGGCGCTCTCGCTGCACTGCCAGCCGGGCGCAATCAACTGGCAACAAGCGGCGCTCCATTCGCCACGGCTCCTCGGCGGGCTTGGTTACCGCATCCGCGTGGTGCGCAACCGTGCCGCCGATCCCGCACGCAAAAAACCAATGACCTTTGCCGAGGCTCACTGGAGCAGCCGTACTCCCTGGTCGAGATGAGCCATGCCCGCCCCGCTGTACCTCTGTGTACATGTACGCGATTTTGCCGCGCAGGCTCTTAAGCAATCGCATGAACTGGGTTCCCGTGCTATTGCCATCCTGAATGGCGATCCGCCGCTGGAGCGCATCTTCGCCATGAATGCCGACGCCCGACAGCACGGGCTCGAAACCGGCATGAGCCGTGTACAGGCTGAGTCTTTCCCGATTCTCCTGCTGCGTCGCGACCGTGCGCGGGAGGACGCGGCCTTTGCGGAATTGCTGCGTTGCGCCGAACAGTTCTCCCCGCGCATCGAAGCCATCGCATCTCCACTGGAGGATCTCTGCGGAGCCACGCTCGTGCTCGACATCTCAGGCTCCGAGCGGATGCTGGGCAGCGCACAGGAGATTGCTACCAGCGTTCGCCGAGCCGTGCGTGCCATAGGATATGAGTCCAGCGTGGCCGCCTCGCACAATGCTGGTGCAGCCCTGCTGGCAGCGCGCGGTCTCCCCGGAATCGTCGCCGTTGTGTCGGGACGCGAAGCCGCAACGCTTGCGCCGCTGCCGCTGGCCGTGCTCGATCTCGATGTTGCGCAGGCTGAGACCTTCGCAGTATGGGGCATCCACACCCTCGGAGAACTCGCGGCCCTGCCCACAAAGGCACTGGCCGCGCGGCTGGGGCAGAGCGGTTTACGTATGCAGGCGCAGGCACGAGGAGAGCACAGGCATCTGTTGGTCCCCGGCGAAGAAGCCCCCGATGCGCCGATCAGCGAAAGCCTGGAACTAGAGCATCCGGTGGAACTGCTGGAACCCTTGCTTTTTCTGTTGAGCCAGATGTTGGAGCAGATTCTGCAACAGGCCGCCGAGCGCGCGATGGCCATTGCCTCGATGGAGACCTGCTTGACCCTGGAACGAAACACCCTCGACGTGAACGCGCAAGGCCCCGCACATTGCGAACATTGCCGCGTCGTGCGTCCGGCGCTTCCCGAGCACGACCGCCTCACGCTGCTCAAACTCATTCAACTGGATCTGGAGTTACATCCACCCGAGGCTGCGGTAATCGCCCTCCGCCTCACGGCGCATCCCGCGCGTCTGCCGGTGGCGCAGCAGGGACTCTTCGCCGCGCAGGCTCCCGAAGCGGGGCATCTGGAGATTCTGCTGGCGCGTTTGCGCAAGCTAGTGGGCGAGGGCCGAGTGGGCGCTCCCGAGTTGCTCGATACACACGCGCCCGAGCCCTTCCGCGTCGTCAACTTTGAAATCGCACAGTCTGCATCGGTCCGCAAGACTAGCGCGCCACCACAACACGCACCGGCCATGCGCATGGTGCGTCCGCCGCGTGCCATCGCGGTGGAACTCCGTGGTGATGCACCCGCCGCCATGCACTATGAAGGACACCGGCTAATCTTGCAGGCGGGCTCCGGTCCGTGGCGCACGAGCGGCGCGTGGTGGACTCATCCCGCGTGGTGCCGTGAAGAGTGGGACGTGGTGCTCAAGGAAGAGCCGCAACGCTGCTTGCGCCTGGCTCATGATCCCGGTGCGAGTTGCTGGTACGTGATTGGAATCTACGACTGAGGTGCGCGATGTATGTCGAACTCCATGCCCGCTCCGCCTTCAGTTTTCTCGAAGGCGCGTCGCTTCCCGAGTTGCTGATGGCGCGCTGCGCCCAGCTCGATATGCCCGCCATGGCACTGCTCGACCGCAATGGACTCTACGGCGCGCCCCGCTTTCACATCGCCGCACAGCGGGCGGGTACGCGAGCGCACATTGGGGCCGAGATTGCCGTACGCGATGCGGGCGAGCGCATGCGCCCTCCGCAATGGCTGCCGCATCAGGTTCCCATTGAGCCGGTGCGCCTTTCCATACTCGCCGAGACGCAGCTTGGCTACCAAAATCTTTGCCGCCTCATCACCCGTTACAAATTGCGTGAGGCACACAAGGCCGAAGGCGCAGCATCGCTATCCGATGTTGCAGAGTTCGCCGCAGGACTCGTGTGTCTGACCGGCGGCGACGAAGGCCCACTAGCTGCGGCCCTTGCGCGCGGTGGATACGACGCAGCCCTGCGCGAGATCGGGCGGTTGGTGCACATTTTCGGCCCGCGCAATGTCTATGTCGAGTTGCAGCGCCACTTCGAGCGCGAGCAGGAGCATTGCAACCAGGCCGCCGTGCGCATTGCACGCACGTTGCATCTTCCGCTGCTTGCCACCAATGGCGTGAGCTACGCCACGCCCTACGAGCGCGAGGTGCTCGACGTGCTCACCACGATCCGCCACCACTGCACGCTGGAGACAGCAGGCCGCTTGCTCACCTCCAATGCCGAGCACTATCTGCGCTCCGCACGAGAGATGCAGCAGCTCTTTCGCGATCTGCCCGAGGCCATCGAAAATACCGGTGAACTTTCCGCGAGGCTCATCTTTGAGATGAGCGATCTCGGCTACCGCTTCCCCGATTATCCCGTGCCCCAGGGCGACACTATGCAAACTTTCTTGGAGAAGCGTACAGAGGAGGGTATTTGCAATCGCTACCAGCCCAAGTGCGATGAAACGCTCTTTGCCCGTGCGCAGAAGCAGGCGCAACGCGAACTCTCGCTTATCGCTAAGCTCGGACTCGCTGGATACTTTCTCATCGTCTGGGACATTGTGCAATTTTGCGGGCGCGAAGGGATTCTCGTTCAGGGCCGGGGCTCGGCCGCCAACAGCGTAGTTTGTTACGCGCTCGGCATTACCGCAATTGATCCAGTTGGTATGGACCTGCTCTTCGAGCGGTTTCTTTCTGAGGAACGTGGAGAATGGCCTGACATCGATCTCGATCTGCCGAGCGGCAACCAGCGGGAGCGCGCGATTCAGTATGTCTATCAGCGTTACGGCGAACTGGGTGCGGCGATGACCGCCAACGTCATCACCTATCGCGGACGTTCAGCGGCACGCGAGACGGGCAAGGCCTTGGGCTTTGATGCTGACACTCTGAACCGCCTTACGAAACTCGTCAGCGCGTGGGAGTGGAAGGACAAAGACGATTCGCTCGGACGCAACTTTCATGACGCAGGCTTCGACATTCAACATCACCGCATCGCTAAGTATGTCGAGCTCTGCCAGCGTATGCAGGATCTGCCGCGGCATCTCGGACAGCACTCCGGCGGCATGGTCATCTGCGGTGGTCAACTCAATGCCGTCGTTCCCATTGAGCCGGCGTCGATGCCGGGGCGCACGGTCATCCAGTGGGACAAGGAAGATTGCGCCGACATGAAGATCATCAAGGTCGATCTGCTCGGGCTCGGCATGATGGCCGTGCTCAAGGATTGTCTTACGCTTGTCCCCGAGCATTACAACCAGCCACTCGATCTCGCGCAGCTTCCGCCTAACGATCCGCCAACCTATCGCGCCTTGCAACAGGCCGATACCGTGGGCATGTTCCAGGTGGAGAGCCGCGCCCAGATGGCTGCATTGCCGCGCAATGTTCCCACGTGTTTTTACGACATTGTGGTGCAGGTCGCCATCATCCGCCCAGGCCCCATCGTGGGAAACATGATGAACCCGTACATGAAGCGGCGGCGAGGCCGCGAAAAGGTGACTTACTATCATCCGCTGCTGGAGCCGGTGCTGAAGCGCACGCTGGGCATTCCGCTCTTTCAGGAGCAGCTCATCCGCATGGCCATGATCATTGCCAACTTCACAGGCGGCGAGGCCGAGGAGTTGCGCCGCGCCGTAGGCATGCGCCGCTCCATGGCTCGCATGCGCGACCTCGATGGCAAGCTGCGCCGCGGCATGACCGCCAACGGCATCGCCCCGGCCGTGCAGAATGAGATCATTCAATCCATCTCGTCGTTTGCGCTCTATGGATTTCCCGAGTCACACGCTGCCAGCTTCGCGCTGATCGCCTACGCCAGCGCCTATCTCAAGTGCAACTACCTTGCCGCTTTCACCGCCGCGCTACTCAACAACCAGCCCATGGGATTCTATTCGCCAGCAACCATTGTGAAGGATGCACAACGCCACGGCCTGCGTGTCAAGCCCGTCGATGTTCAGCACTCGGACTGGCCATGCACGCTGGAGCCAGAGCCGAGCAATGCGCATCGCTTCACCTTGCGCCTCGGCCTCTGCTACGCACATGGAATGCGGCGCGACACCGCGCTCCCCCTGCTAGCGGCAAGAGCGCAGCGTGCGTTTATGTCAATTCAGGATCTGGTGCTGCGCGTGCCGGAGTTGCGCAAGAGCGACCTTGCGCTGCTGGCCAAAATCGGAGCACTCAACTCATTGGGCGAAGTGGAGCACCGCCGCGATGCACTGTGGCAAGTGGAGTACGCAGGACGCCCGGCTGGGCCGCTACTGGAAGAGCTGCCCGAAGAGGAATCAGCGGCATCACCGCTACGGCAGATGTCAATCGAAGAGCGCCTCGTCGCGGATTTCTCCGGCACCGGAGTCACGGTAGGCAGACATCCCATGGCTTTCCATCGCGCGCAGATGCGGCAGATGGGCATCCTCGCCTCCTGTGATCTGGCGGGGCTCCCTCATGGACGAAACGTACGAATCGCCGGATGCGTCATCGCGCGCCAGCGTCCCGGAACGGCCAAGGGCTTTGTCTTTCTCAGCATTGAAGACGAAACGGGCATTGCCAATGCCATCATTACACCTGCTGTTTACGAGCAGTTCAAGCAGGTGGTGGTGTACGAAAAGTTTCTGATGATCGAGGGCGAGTTGCAGAATCAGGAGAACGTCATCTCGGTGAAGGCACGCGAAATTCGTTCTCTACAGATCAGCCAAGCCGAGGTGCGCTCGCACGATTTTCACTGAGATCATGCTACGTCAATCTTCGCCGCACACTCAGCATCATCGTTCTTCACCGCATTCACGCGCTGGCTTACCCGGTAGCGGCGCATCGCCGCCGCAGGATAAGGCTTCAGCAGTGGCTGCAGCTCTTCTACCTTCTTAAAGCCGGGATCGAGCCATAGATCGTACACCTCGTGCGGGAGAATCACCGGCATCCGGTCATGTACATCCTGCATCAATTCGTTGGGTTTAGTGGTAAGGATGGTACAACTCTCGGTCATCTGTCCCTGTGGACTCTTCCATCGCTCCCACAGCCCAGCAAATGCGAACACGGACTCATCGGCCAGCGTGAAGCAGAAAGGAAGTTTCTCTTTGCCCACGCGCTTCCACTCGTAAAATCCATCGGCAAGAATCAGACAGCGGCGCGAGCGTAGCGGATCACTAAACGAAGGCTTCTCTGTCACCGTCTCGGAGCGTGCATTGATCATCTTGTAGCCGATAGAGGCATCTTTGGCCCACGACGGGATCAAACCCCAGCGCAGCGTTGACAGGACGCGCACGGGTCGCACTGCATCCTGCCACACGGCAACAATCTCCTGCCCTGGAGCAACGTTGTAGCGTGGCACCCATTCGAGGTCGTCCAATACACAGTCCACATCGAACGCTGCTTCGACAATTTCTTTCTTTCTGGCCAACCGGAATCGTCCACACATTCGTACAGAGTATAGCTTTTTGCGTTTGGCGCAACTCGCTGAGTAATGGACGCCTTTGATAGTGGGGCGATGGCAAGAAAGACTCCCCCACTGGCGGGAGTCGGAGCGAAGTCGAAAACACGCCGATCAAGCCGTTTAGCTGCATAAATTGAGGGCTACGTCAGAAAGTCGTAGAATCAATGAACTCTGGTTGACATTGAGATTGAAACGTCCTATTTTCAGAGGGTTCCGCCGCGAGCTAACTTAAGCGACTCAAATCCATGGCATACCTTCCTTTCGCCACGGACTCCCCCTAGCGCGCAGACCGAACACGCGCCTCCGCTCTACGTGGCGCGGTGCAGCGGAACCTTGCTGATAGCGGTACCCAGCGGGCTGAATCTAAGAATCCGTCGAGGCGGGGGAACAACGTGTCCTACATTGATGACTACGCAGATGGTCTGAGCAGTCTGACGGCACAAGTCTTTGAGGATGAGGTATGCACGAGGCTGGAACATGTCCTGATAGGTTTCCAGCGCATTCCAGCCAAACCGCAGGGAGATGGAGGACTCGACGGCTTCTCTCATGGCGGGGAGCACGGATATTGCTGCTATGGCCCCATCCCCAACTCCTTCAAAAAACCAAAAGACCTGGAAGCAGATATCATTGGGAAATTCAGCAATGATCTGTTGCGGCTCTGTGAACTGTTTCGCGAGAACGAAAAGCTAGTCTGCAAACCGAATCTTGCGTTACCCAAGATTCTTCCAAACGGAGTAAAGCTAAAACAGATTGTGCTTATTGCAAACTGGTTTGAGAGCCACAATGTAATCGGCCCACTTCACACCGCGTTTAAGACGTTTAAGTCTAAAAGTAAGTGTGCCTTTGTCGATTCGGACGCTCAGATTAGGATCATCGGCCCGAAGGAATTCGCGCAGCACTATCATGCCGATGAGGTTGCGATATTGCAGCTTGCAACGCGCTTGGTAATTTCAAAAATCCAAGTAGCGGCAGCTACCGTTGACATCGCCGATCCCAAAGAATTCGATAATAAAATGGCGGTGCTTCAAGAGATCCGTCCAGACAAGCTTTCGGTAATTGAGATGTTCGCAGAGCAACTCCGAACCAGTTGGCGATCGAATCTGGCCTTTGAGCAGGAGCTAGATTCCACACTCCCAGGTCTTCATCAAGCCCTAGAAGATGGTCGGCGTCGCATTCTGGGAAAGGTTCTTCAACGCATGATGAAATCCGAAGAACCGTGGAACGAACTTGTCGATATGGCAGCAGAAGCACAGGCAATACTAAAATCCGACTTTAATCAGTATGGCTCGTTACTGGAAGATCTGAGCTTAGGTGAAGTTGCAAGATTGATAGGCGAATGCCCCATCGGTTGGGAGAAACCAAACTAAGCCAATGGACGCCTCACAGAACCCACTTCGTCTTCTCGCCGAACTGTTATCTGGCCGCGCAAAGCCAGTAATCAATCCTGAGCGATTCGCACCCTCGGCAACGTACGACCTCGCCTATCGCATGGCGATCACTTCTTTGACCTTCCGAATCCATGCTAAAGCGAACGGCGAGAATTCCACCAGAATTGCAGCAGATCGTCTCAAACTCTACCAGTTCCTCGCCCAGCGGCCATGGTTGGTTCCCACGATTAAGAGTTGGGCTGAGTCACGCAAGGACGCTCAGCTTTCGATGCTCTCATCGGATCGTTTACGTCGAGGTTACTTGGGAGATGTAAATCACGACAATGTCGTGAGCTACATGATCGCGAGGGGGATTCTCAAATGGAATGGCAATTTCTTGGAAGAGGGCAATAACAGCCAGTACATTGAAATCATCTACTCGGAAGCGATAGAGCGGAAGCTCTTCGCTTCCGAACTTGCAGCGCTTGACTCGCTCCGCTCGATCCGTATCACGAACGAAATGCTGGGGGAACCATGATCCGACTTACGTCCATCAAGGTAAGAGGCGTTTCCGCAAAGGGCCCTTTTGAGGGAGAAATCACACTCGGACCCGGCATCCAGGTATTGTCCGCAAAGAACGCATACGGGAAATCCCTAGCTGCAAAAGCCGTGGTTTGGTGCTTTGGGGCGGAAGCGATCTTCGGCGTGCCTTCGGGGGACGCAGGCTTTTTTCCCGATGCGATTCGAGAAGAAATCGATTTTGGCGATGAGCGTGGAATTCAAGTGCTTTCTTCTGAGTGCTCGATTCTTCTTGAACGCTCGGACGGTAGCTCGATTCGTGTAACAAGACCGGTGATAGGAAAAACGGGCCTCCTCACAATAGAGGAACAATCAATCCTTGATCCAACGATCCGCAAGACTATATATCAAAACACAAAGCGGAGCATGCAGGACGACACTGGCGGATTCCAGAGTTTTCTTTTCGACTGGATGGGATGGCCGCGGACGACATTAGCCACCTTCAAGGGAACACCTTCTGAATTGTACGTCGAGAACCTGCTTCCAACTTTCTACATTGATCAAAAGGAGGGATGGACCAACATCCAAGCACTTCAGATTGCCCGTTACGGACAGCTGCAGATTTCTGAGGTAGCCATCGAGTACGCATTGGGCGCATTGGATCAGGTCAAACTCAGGGTGGCGCAGCAGGAATCTGCGCAAAGGCGAGCAGCTTTGAAGCAAATTGCTGAGGCGACCGCAGCCAGAGTTACAGCTCTACTCGCAGCACGCGGATGGACAATTGAGTGGTCGAGTTTTGGTTCTGTTAAGGATGTGGCTGCCCGGTGGGCGCTGAAGGGTCTTCGGGAGGAGTTGAAGGCGCGTCAGAACGTTGACTTGGATAAACGGACCAAAGAGCTGAACGAAAAAATCGGGAAACTTAGAAAGGCACTAACAAGCGACCCCATCGATCCGGCAAACGTGTCAGCTCTTGCGGGTGCCTCCCAGCGAGCCATTGAGCTAAAGAATCAACGCCATCAACTGAACAGTGAGCTGAACACGCTGCGCTTGCAATACACTCAGGCACAGAATCTGATCGGCAGCCTTGAACAGCGCATTCAGTCAGCGTCAGACTTGGCCAGGCTAAAGGAGTCCGGGGTAGGCAGACTCGATGAGATGGAGTGTCCAACATGTCATCGGGATCTTGACCCAGAGACGTTCGCCCTGTCAGTGCAGACCGGTGCCGAGGTACATGCACACGTTGCAGCACTGAAGCGTGATCGGGCTTTAATGAAGAACAACCTCGATGCGCTTGCTTCGTCCATAAGAACCAGAACAAGTGAAGTGAGTAGTTTGGACGAGAAACTACGCGACTCACAACGGACGCTTACAACGGTTACAGATGCTATTGGAACAGTCCGAGAGCAGCTTGCCAACAGAGCCGCAGAATTGTCGGCAGCTGAACGGGAATTAGACCGTGTTGATGAATGGAAGAGGGAACTCGCTCAACTCCAATCGGAGATCGACAAATGGATTTCCGACGTTAAGTTGCTGGGTGATCTTGATTCCGGTCACACCGACATCGAAAAACGGCGCGCAACGTTGCGAGACGCCCTCGCAAAATACCTTATTGAACTTGGACACAGTAGTGTTACTGAAAGCAATGTCGGAACGCTACGGTTGGACGAGCAGTACACTCCATTTTTGGGTTCCCGGCGCATGCTCGCACTCGGTTCTGCGAGCGATCAATCACGCTTGGTTGCTGCATTCAGCCTTGCGTTAGCTGAAGCATCTGTTCAACTTGGCGGATTTCATCCAGGTATTGTTCTCCTCGACGAACCACTACAACAGAATCCCGACAATCCCCATCGTGATTTGCTATTCACAGCTTTAAGCAACCAGCTTAGCCGGAATACAGGATTCCAAACCGTAATATTTACGTGGCTTCCAGACAGTGATGTAGCCAGGCTCCGAACTGCAGGGATACCAGTGCTAGAAGCAGAGGGAAGTCACTTTCTAAGGCTCTTGTCTCCTGCCGCAAACCGATCTTTAGAACAAAAGGAGGGGGCTGCATCCGAAGAGCCAGTCTCGGGAGAAACCCCGGAAAGTGGCGACAGCCCGGAACTTGAGGCAGGCCACGGTGAGAGCAGTGCAGCGGAAGAGCCCTCCCAAGAAGAACCGGAAGCACCGGAGAGTGCTTAAAAATTCGACTTGGGCGATGATGAATGAGCGTTGAAGGCTGAGGCTCTCTTCCCCGCCTCCACTCCTTTCAGCAAACATCAGAAACCTTCGACTTCGAGCCCGACCGTTAATCGCCAGGTTCGAACTCAGAATTTTTGAAGCGGAGCACATTGCAGTTTTCCTTCACTGCGCGTTGCACCGAATCCTCAAATCCCTCATTTGAATCCGCCTGAATATCCACGACGATTTTCACGCGCACTCCGGGACGCGAGGTGAATTGAAGCAGGACTTCGTCCACAATGTCGGAAAATTGCTTCTTTGCCAGAACCGGATCGAGTTCGATAGCTCCGTAAAATCGGCAGGCCCTTTTCGGAGAACTCATCGCTGGAGAAGGTTTAGCCCCTCCGGATGTCGGCCCACCCGCAGAAGAAGGCGTGTCTGCCGGAATAGTGGGCGACGTTGGTTTCGGCTCCGGCAGGGCAGACTTAAGCTTCTCGGCGTAGGCGGCGGCTGCGAGCGGTTCAATCAACAGACACGAGTCCAGCATGATCAGACTATTCTGCCCGAAGGTGAATCCTGCGTACGTATCCCCTTCTCTTGCTTGTGCTAACCCAAAGAAGTCACGACTGCCTGCGCCCGCAATAAGTGTGGATCGAAATACCATGTCATCCTTCAGCCGCGGTAAATAGAGGTATTGACATGTTTTTTGCCAGACATCGAGTGCGCTGACGTCCGTCACTCCATCCTTCCAAAACCAAGCCTTCAACATGGCATTCAGATGAACGGGAGCCCACTCGCTAATCAAGAGTTCATTCTCGGTCATAACCCGGTCGATCTCCTGAGTCAGGTTCGATGCACCGGGATTCACCGGAAAACTCTCCCACCGAACCTCTGAAATCCCCTTTGCCTGCGGTTCCTGCACAGGCGTCAACAGCCACTTGTAGGTTTCGCGTACAGTCCGCTTGACGGTTTCGTTGGCATTCTCAAGACTCTTGCCAGCTTGCCTAGCCTGAATTTGGTCGAGATTCAGTGTGAGGTCTTTGATGTCTGCGACAATAGATTCCCAGGCCAACATCGAACAGACCTGGTCCTCCACACGGCTTACCGTGTCGCTATCGGCTGCAAGGAAAATCAATCTATTCTGCTTCAGGCGAGGCTGGTCCCCGCGATTGCTCAGAAGCTCTGTAGCTGCTTTTACCGCAGCACCGGGTGCAGAGCGATTGAATGCTGCCTCTGGTGAGAGCACAACAAGGTGTAACCGCCAATCATCGGGAATATCACCGCTCGGAGTAAAGACGTGAACCCCAGCGAACACTCCGGGAGCGAAGCTCCGCTGCACGCAGTCACGAATCGTCGGCAGAATGTGTTCTTTCTTCTGGAAACGTCGCTTGCGATCTTCCATCTCGCGGCGAAGGTTTGGCCGCGTGTCGAACCAGTAGCGGTTGTTGGCACTATTCAGATAGTGCAACCGGTCAGCCAAACGTCGCAGAGCGTCTTTGTAAAGACCAACCTGCTGTCCCGGCTGCGCGACACCCAAGTAGACGCGCTCCGCCTCAACACCCCTTACGGTCAGATTCGCGGTGGTGCTTGGCGCGCTACCTAAGAAAATTGTGCGGGCGGAACGGCGGCATGCCTGAACGCTGCCGAACCGTGTATCGCTGACTTCGATCTCAGTCGTTTCCGCGCGATCCCCGTCAATGTCACCTTCCACCACCGGATCCCAACCTTGCGGCAGGTAGTAGATCGCCTCATTCCTGCAGTCGGCATCATAGAGAGGCAAACTTCCAGGCATAATTAGGGGATCGTTGTTGCCGTCTTTCCAGAGCCGGTAGATTACCTTGGCCATCAACTTCAACACGCCACGGGTGCGCTGAAAATTGTCTAGCGACGACCAGTCTTCGTAGAGCCGGTCGAAAACCTCGGGGTGTATCGGGTACGCATTCACCAAGCGGTCGAAGTAACGGCTTTCCTGTGTCTCGCGGGGGAAGTCCTCTCCGTTCGCAATATAGAAATCCGCAAACGCCCGGCACACTGCCTCAGCTTGGCTGCTGTCACTAATATTTGAAAACAGCCGCCTGCGAACAATCTCGAAAGCCTCTTCCGTCGCAACTGGCTTCCATAAGGCGTGGACACGCCCCACCGTCTTTTCAAGCGACTGTTGCGCTTTGGACGAACGCTGCTCCAGCACATCACCGAGAACATCCATTGCCTTTCGGCCGCGTGCGCTGCCTGCCTCGGATTCTTTCGACTCCGGCACCGAAATCAGGAGAACCGCCTTCGGTACGGCCTTCAGTGCCTGTGTCAGATTCTGTATGAATGTCAGGTTGGAATCAAAGCTTCCGCCGGGATAGCTCTTGCCTTCTTCGAACTGGCGAACGTAGGCGACGAGTTCGTCAACCAAGATAACAACAGGCTGCTGCGCCGAGAGAAGTGATTCCAGAATTGAGGAATCTGGCGCTGTGCCGTTCTCATCGCTCGCTTGAACTTTGCTGTAGCCTTCCGCGCCATCAAGTTGCCAGGCCAGTTCTCCCCAGAGCGTATGGGCCGAAATACTATCGTGTATCTTTGGCTGACTTGGCGAGAACCGCGTACCGTCAAGCACGACGATCTTGGCCTTTGTCAGTTCCGTGATCCCGGCAGCGTCCAAAATTGGCGCAATGCCTTGTAGATCACTGGCAGCAACCTCGCCTTTGGCCAAGTGATACACGGCGAGCATCGTATGCGTTTTGCCACCACCGAATGCGGTTTGCAACTGGATCACAGGATCGCCGCCGCGTCCGGAAAGCCGCTTCACCACCGAATCAAGCAATAGCCGCATTCCTGCTGTAATGAACGTGCGCTGGAAGAATAGCGCGGGGTCCTGATATTCAGCAGTGGCGGTCTTCTCGTGTACGCGCGACAGATCGGCGGCAAATTCCGACTGCTGGAACGTACCCTTCAAAACATCTTCGTGGGGAACAGCAAGCTCGCGCCAAGGTTTCAGGCCCATTGTTGTAGTTGCTCCAATTTTCTAAAACATCTCGGACTGCGAGAAAAGTTGACCGCTTTCGTTGGCAGCTCGCTCAATGGCGGACCACGCACCGATCAATTCATTGTAAGAGCGAGCGTCTTCTGCCCAACCCTTTCGTTCACAAAGCGTATACAAACGGTAAGCAAGGGCGCGGATCGGTTCGGCCCGCATCGGCATTCCCGCCAACAAGTTTCCGGCGGTAGCTTCGCCTTCTTGATTCAGCGCACGAATAAGCTGGTGCATCGCCTCCCAGATTGGCGTGCTATTGTTTTTCTCCGCAGTCCAGTCTTTGGCAAGATCGGTCCACCGCAGAAGGCGGACGCTACCACCGCCGCTCTCCACTACTCCCGCTTGGTGCAGGCTACCTATACTCGTACCCTTGGCGCGAGCTAGAACATCGGCTTCGCCGTACTTGCCCTCGTTCCAGCCGTAGCCTTCAAACCAGCGCAGGCAGAACTGCGTATCGTGATCGAAGTCATCCTCAGCCAGAAAGCGGTTGATCAACTGCAAGGCAGTGCGCACAGGCATCGGCTTGCCATCAGATTCGAGCACCGCAGAGTATTTGCTGAAGATCGCCATGCCCGGACCGATCATTGCCTGTGAAAGATCGACCGGAGCCACTGGCGAGTTCACGCCAGCACCAGTCATTTCCACCAACGCTTCTGGAAGGACTACATTCAACTCGCGTATGAATTCGCGCCGTGAGATGGTTGGTGCACCCGCAGCGCGCTTGCGACAAACCATGATGATGCTGGAGGCAAGAGCATTGGTGCCCGAGCCAATCATGCGATTTCCTAGCTCAGTCCGCATTGGCCATGTTCCTGTCAGTGCGAAGCCCGCCCGTAGTACAGCTTCCAAAAAGGTTTCCCACCCAGCACTGGAAGTCCCCGTTTCGGCTGCTGTTTCCGATTGCTTGAACGCATAGTAGATCGTCACTGGAAAGGCTGGGTGTGCCTGCTCGGCAATGTTGTGGATTGCCTTGGTCATTCCGTTCAAGAAGAATTGCTCTGCCTGTTCTTTTCCGCCGTGCCGGTATGGCGTGGCAACGAGTTCTTCAACTTTGGGAACAGCAACAGTCGCATACAAAGTCGGGAAAATCGGCTTTAGACTGCGCCGAAGCCATACATAGAAAAAATCTGATAGGTCGGCATAGCCAATGTTGTCGTAATAAGGCGGATCGCTCGACACAATCTTTAAAGCACTCAACGATTGACTCTGGGCATCAGCTTGAAGAGCATAACCTGCAGTTGCGGCAGGCACATTAAGTAACGCCTTCGCCATGTTCCCCAAACTGACGGTGTAGTCGCCGGCTGCTTCCGCGAAAACGTTATTCTCGGCAAAATCCCAGATCATCGGAATAGCTTGACGCCCGAAAAGATTTCGAACCTGAGTCTTTGTGACTTCCCAACGACAAAGTGAGTTGCAAATATCAGTAAGCCGACTAAGCCCGATTGCCAGATATAGGCTTATCGCTTCAGCATAGGCAGTGGCGCCAGTGCCTCCACCATCCAGGGCAATCTTGTCGTCGTCCAATTCTGCTGCGATCGCGTCTTGATAGCAGCGTTTGCTTGCTTCCAAGACTAAATCCGAAAACGTGTTTAGCGCGACAAGTTGTCTCGATGTGAACAGGTCACTATAGCTCTTCAGTCCATAGAGGGGAGGAGAAAACCAGCGGGGATTCGCCGGCATAGCCAATTCGGGTTTCCATTCAGGTTCTGCTTTTCTGGCAATCGCCTCGTGCTCAGGCTGCGGTGTCAGGTATACACGCCCGTTTTGACTTTCAGCCACTATGGCCATGAGTTTTGCACCCATGCGTCCTGCGTTTGCCTCAGAGTAGATATGCGTTGGTTCGATTGGGGACTTCGACATTAGGCATCGAAAATTGGCGCCCCTTCCCAGCTTCGTGCCGTTCTCTGCACCCTCGACGGGGACGCCCATCTTCACAACAAACTTGTATGTGTCGCCCTCGAATAGCGGTTCAACGTACGCCTCTTTGCCGATCTTTGAAGACAGGACAAACGCAGAGACCAGCGGTACATCCACATGCGAGTGAGCAGGGCTGGGGCTCTTAACAGTCCTTGCCCACAGCCAAGCAATAACCGTCAATTTCTTGCCGATGAGGGATATTAGGTCAGGCCGTTCTTGGGCCATCTCGGGCGTGATTTCTATTTTTGGATATAGGTGCCCAATACGTTTTGCGGCCTGTTCGCGCATCCAAGCGCCATAACGCCGAACATCTTCCGCCAGCCCGGACGCACCCGGCCATGACTCAGCCATCCGCCCCTGTTTTTCACCTGCGGGCAGAGGTCCCACTGGAGCGCGCCCAGCGAACTTCGGCGGAATCTCGATCATCGCTTTGTTAATCGTAACGGCAACCGGGTTCAGATCGGAGGCGTAACTTTCCAACCCCAGTCGCTGTGCCTCCAGCGGAATTGCGCCGCCACCTGCAAACGGGTCATGAAAAGCTGGAAGTCTCTCTGGATTGAAAAGCTCAGCAGCCGCTGGATGGTCTTTGTTCAGTTCGCAGGTCTCTCGCCACGATTTCAGAATCTCCGTTCGAGCCTCGTCCAGTACGGCCTCATTGGTTGTGTTCTCCCACAAAACCAACTTCTCGATGATTGCGAAAAGCCTTTTGCGTTCTTTTGCCGCCTCTTCCTTGTTTACTCCGCGTTGCAAATTGCGTTCATAACCGGGATCATTCACCAGTTGTGCAAACAACACTGCACGGGCCGCTGCCAGCGGACGGCGAGCCCACCAGAGATGCAGGGTGGAGGGGTGGCCGTGGCGAATCGACTTCTCTTTTGCGGCAGCGACATTAATCGCGTCCAGCGGAAGCGCAACTTCAATCAACTTCTTTGGACATTTAACCGACGACATTCTTTCCGCTTCCTAAATGGGCTGTTCCGCACGCGACAGCAGATTCTGCAAATCAAAATTGATACTGGTGACCGCCCAATCCGGCTCCTGCGTAAATGGATTGCGAATATAAAACGGTCCTTCGGAACGATCTCCGTCGACCAGAACAACAGCCAAGACAAACTTGTCCTGCTGGTTCAGTCCGTAGAGGATTTCGTTGCGCGTCACTGTAATGGTATCGCTTCCTTTGGCCCGGCCCTTCACCTCAATGTGCCGCGCAGGTGGAAGCTTGCCGTCGCTGGGCAGGGGAATGCTGGTGACATCCCATCCACATTTTTCCTTGGAGACATCGAAAACCTCGCACCCGCACGCCCGCTCGGCATCCATGACTGCCTTCATCGCAATCAGTTCCACGCGAGAACGTGCTTCGGGATCAGCCGTCCAGCCCGGTTGGCCCTTGCGTTGTGCCAGCAATCCGGCGGGAATGACCAACGCTCCGCCAAGCACGACCGGCGTGGCGGAAACCACCTGACGCATGGCCGCCACTTCTTTCTGGCGATTCTGAAGGCGGGCAGTTAGATCGTCAATGGTGCGCCGTACATTCTCCAGCGTGAGGCGAACATCTTTACCGGCTGAGATATCTTCCTGCAGCTTGATATAGCGATCCGACCAGTAATTGATTTCCTTGACCAGTCGCTCCTGCACGGCAGCGCCAATCTTGTCGGCCTGTCTCTCACGCCGTAGCTTTATTTCCTGAAAGTGTTCTGGAACCATCTTTGTTGACGCGTGGGTGATTGCCAATTGCTCAAGGTTCTGAGTAATCCAATCCGCCCGCAGCACGTCAGACACGAGAGCAAGCTCTGCATCACTGATCGGCTGGAGGTCGAGATGAGGAGCCCATCCGGCGTTGACAGCTTTGCCTTGCGGATCGATTTCGACGAACTGCATGCGGCGGGAAACCAAGCGACCGGAATCCGCGCCCTCTTTGACTGAGTGATCGATGAGAAACATCACCTTGGGAGCGAGTCCCATGTCATCGGGATCAACCAGTACTGCACCCTGCTTCAACTTATTCCGGTTCTGTTCCAGCACAAGATCAGTGACCGCCTGCATGAGCGGATGAGCGGGGTGAATGAGGCTCGCCATTGGCGCACCGGCTCGATCCAGCAACCGCACATACTGCTTCTCAAAACAAACACGCTCGTAACGGCGCAAGACCGGATTAAGGTTCCGCCGGTCCCGCCCGGCAAGCTGACGGTCACGCTCCCGAATGATTGCCGGAACGTGAGTAATCTCGTACCGTCCTTGTTCGCGTGCGCGCATTTCGCCGCCGAGTTGCTGGAAAGCTTGTGTGAAAAACGAACGAATGAAGTACGGCTGAAGCTTGCGCGCCTCCGCCTTTTCCATCTCTTCCTTCACCGCGAAGAGGCGCTTTTCATCCATGACTTCTTCGCAGAGTGCGTTCCTGCGAATGATGGTCTCGATATGCTCCGTGTCGAGCGCACCCTCAACCTTGCGCAACAGGCGCGCGCGCACTTCCGGATTGTCGCCATAGCGGATGGCTTCGATGAGCAGATCCTTTAGGCTCTTGTCCTCGAAGACTTCTCCGAGAACGTCAAAAACACGTCCGCCGAGCGCCTTTCGCTCAACTTCCAGCTTCTCAAATAGGCGATGGAATACATCGCCCTCGCGGGTCTCTGTAGCGACCATGTTCCAGAGATGGCAAATCTCGGTCTGGCCGATGCGATGAATTCTTCCGAACCTCTGCTCAATTCGATTCGGGTTCCACGGCAAATCGTAGTTGACCATCAAGTTCGCATTTTGGAGATTGACGCCTTCTCCGGCGGCATCGGTGGCAAGCAGAACGCGCACAGTCCGTTCGTTCCGAAACAACTCTTGCACTTTTCTGCGCTCGTCGCGATGAACGCCGCCATGAATGAGGGCAACCGCTCCCTCACTTCCGAGCAAACCTCGAATCTTGGTCGCCAGGTAGTTTAACGTGTCGCGATGCTCAGTGAAGATGATGATCTTCCGCTGCCGTCCTTCGGCATCATGCATCTCCGGTGTTTCCTGCAAGAGCTTCGACAGTTCGTCCCACTTGCGGTCTTCGCCAGAGTCACGCAGTTGCCGAGCCTTTTCTTCGAGCCCATCGAGAATGACGATTTCAGCTTGGAGTTCCTGTATGGTCTGGGCGGCTGTCGCCTGATCGACGACAGTATCTTCGAAGTTCTCGTAATCATCTGGGAGCATCTGATCCGCAGAATCCCAGACATCTTCGACGTTGCCATTCACATTGGAGGGTTCAGCTGTAAGCTGTCCACGACTCCGCAGGTTTTCCTCTTCGACTCGCCGCTTCAGCTTTCCGTGACGGCGTTTGAGCGACTGATAGATGGCTTCGGGGCTGGATGCAAGCCGACGCTGTAGCGCTGTGAGTGCAAATCCGACCGTTCCTTTCCGCGAGCCATCTTCCAGGCGATCCGCCCGGTTCATTTCCTCTTTCACGTATTCCGTGACGGCTGTATATAAGGAGGCTTCGGCGGCTGAAAGTGTGTAGGTGGCGGTATAGGCACGACGCTCAGGGAAGAGCGGAGTCCCGTCGAAGCGGAGCATCTGCTCCTTCATCATGCGCCGCATCAGGTCGGAGATATCGACCTTGTGTGCTCCATCACGGAATTTTCCGTAGAACCTGTCCGAATCCAACAACGACATGAACAGCTGAAAATCCTCTTCTTTACCGTTGTGCGGAGTGGCAGTCATCAATAGGAGATTTCTAGTTGTCGAGCCCAGGAGTTCTCCAAGAACAAAGCGCTTCGTCTTGTTGACCTTGTTGCCGAAATAGCTCGCTGACATTTTGTGAGCTTCGTCGACGACCACCAAATCCCACCGAGTCAGTCTGAGCTTTTCCTGTAATTCTTCGTTACGGGAGAGCTGATCAACTCGGGCGATCAGCAGATCAACATCCTCGAATGGATTGCCGCTGCGAGATTGCTCGACCTGTTCGCGAGTGAACAGGGTGAATGAAAGCCCGAACTTCTCGAACATTTCGTCTTGCCACTGCTCGACCAAACTGCCGGGCGCGACCACCAGAATTCGCACCGCATCGGCGCGCATCAGCAATTCCCGAATGAAAAGGCCCGCCATGATTGTCTTGCCCGCGCCCGGATCGTCGGCCAATACGTACCGAAGTGGCTGGCGGGGGAGCATCGACTCGTAGACAGCGGTGATCTGATGGGGAAGGGGCTCCACGTTGGAGGTGTGGACCGCCATCATGGGATCGAATAGATAAGCGAGGTTGATTCGATTAGCTTCCACCACAAGCTTAAAGTCCGAACCGTTCGCATCAAACGCCCAAGGACGACCAGCTTCAGCCAATGAAAGGCTCGGCTCATCCGTGCGGAACAACATCCTTTCAAGGAGCCGCCCATCAGGCATTTTGTAATACACGGTGAGCGCGCTATCGCCGACCGCTTCCGTCGTGACAATCCGCACCGGAGAAGTGGAATCGATTCCAGAAACCGTCGAATCTTTCTTAATCTCTTCTAGTTTCAGCATGGCAGCTCGATCATCATCACACAGCCTCCGCAGAACCGGCATTTACAATCGATTGCACGACAGCCCGAAACTTTGATTCGATCCCGCTGGAATCCGTAACCGGATATCCCAATTCCTTCGCCAAAGACTCAAGCTCCACGCGCCAATTCGACGGTATTGCAGTGTCGGGCGGGAAGGCATGCGTAGCCCTTTCCGCGAATACTTCTTCGGCGGCAGCCCGCACCTTTATATAATCCAGCTTCCCCAGGAGGTCGATCAGAAGAATGTCAAGAATATCTCTCGCCCGACCCTTGGAATGCGGCCCCGTGCAAGCGTGCAATTTTTGAGCAAGCTGCTCGCTCAGCCCCAAACACCGAATCGGCGATGTAATAGGTATCCCCATCTCGGCAAGTCCACGGATAGTCGGCTCAACAAGATCGATAGCCCCCGTTCCCGCCGGGCCGAGATCAACCTCAATCGTCTGCCAAGCTCGCGTGCGATATTGCACAGCAACTTCGACGCGTATGGTGTCGGCGAGATCCATACTTCTAGTCTGCGACTTTAGTCGGAACGCAAATGCATCAAACCCAAAAACCAGCGCCTGTTCAAAAACCTTCAGTCTTTCTGCCCGATTGCCCTCCAGCCCAAGGTCCATGTCCTTGGTCGCACGTGCCGCCCCGGCAAATCGAAGTTCCATCGCTACTCCACCCTTTAAGTAGTAAGTGGCGAGGATGCCCTCGTTGACTGCTCGTTCCAGCAGTCCGCACAATGCCAGAAATGAAACCCACCTGCGCAGACGCTCTTGATCGAGGCCTTGCTCCTTAGCTACACGCGCTAACGTCTTTTCAAGCCGCTCAACTGGCTTTGGTGTCACTATCGATAGCCCCTTCCTTCGTGGCATTGTCTTCGAGTTTCTGCGAGTAACGGGTCACGATCTGCCGCAATCTTCCCGCCTGGTCGGAGTTCAAGTATCCCTGTCGGCGAGCATCCGTGATAGTCTGCCGAACGAAATCAACTCGATGCGTAGTGTTGAGAATGTCGAGAATCGTTCGCTCCATTGAGGTTACCGGCATTCCTTCGTATTCCGTCAGATCCGGCGAAGCTAGATCAGCCTTGTGAATCACGATCCACTTGGGTTTTTCGCGGCGCATGCGGGCTTGCTTTGGAACCGTCAGATGGACACTCGCGGGGTTAACATCCGAGATCCCGTAGAGCAGAAGCGCTGTCTCATGAGACAGCGCGATCTGTACAGGTCCTGAACTCGCTTGCGCCCAAAGGACTGCCTCTCTATATTGTGCAAATCTATCGGATGGATAGTGGGCAACGCGGTACACGCCTCTGGCTGCCCGCTCCAGCCGTCCACGTTGGGCCAAGCGAACAAGAACAGAATCTTTGATCCCCAACTCTCGCGCCTGTTTCGAGGTGAACAGACCATCATTCTCCTCGCCAAGCGCAAATAACTCGTCCATGCGGGAACGTGGCATGTAACGATTATGCTTTGATCCACGATGTTCGTCAATATGATTCCACTATTGAACTATAGTGACACTGTAAGCGGCGGACCGGGTACGCCTCTGTGACCTGCCGTTCGCAGCACACATTTAAAAGGAATTACATCAGCAGCATCCGAGACTGTAGCTTTCATGCTCGTCCTTCGGGTTCCCTATGCGTTAATGACTTCGAGGTAACTGATGGATCGGCGACGATCCAGGTGCTATCCGGGAGGCTCTACTTTCTATCAGTAGGACATTACTGGTAGCTTCTGCCCGGCCTTCCTTATTTCCTTTGATTATGGCAATATCCGTCGCGGATGGATAAACAGGTTTCCTGACCGGTCGGCGTCGACTTCAATTTCTTCGAGTGAGTGCGAATCCGTCTCACTGAAGTCGCCGAACTGCGTGCGTCGAAGCGTGGCCAGATGAGCTCCGGGGCCCAGAGCCAACGCTGAGTTCCTGAGCGATCGATCTTATAGAGGTACTTACCGAGCGCAGTCCTGATCTCGCGGATCTGATCAGCGTGCCGCCGAGCGTGGCCGGCAATAATCAGCAGCATCTCAGCGCCATTCACCGTTCCCAGACGCACGTGCTCGGTGGCGAGCCCGTACAGATCGGACTGGCGGTCTTCGGCAAACTGGACGACCTGACTGCGGGTGGCATTGAACCGTTCGAGCGCTTGCGACAGGCTGGCGAAACGGCCCATGGGTCTGGCCACCTCGGGAGCTATATACCGGGTCGTCCGATCCGGAATTTGGACCATAATTTCCGCTACTTTTTGTTTGTCGATATGTGGCGCGTCCAGCCGTTTGGCTCCCGCCAGCCTGCCGAGATTCTTCTCTTCGACGATGACAACATGTTCCACACATTCCAGAACAGACCATCGATCTTGCGCCAGCTTGATTTTGGTTTGCGCCTCCGCCATGCCAGCAGCTGCGGCATTGAATTCGTTCCTGTTGGTCTCCAAGATCTGAACGATTTCGCTTCTTCTTTGCGTAGTCACGAGAGGAGTCTAGCAGATCACCTAAACCTGTTGCGCCGGAAGAGTGTGAGCAAAACGGAACGCGCGCATGCGATTAAACTGCTGATGAATAGTTAAATGACCGTTTAGATATTGCACACGATAAGGGGGCTCAGGCTGCTCTTCCTATCACGGCAGAAGTGATCCTTCCACCCCATCTTTTCAACACTAGTGTGGAAATGCCGGTGGGGAACCTTTTGACAGACGCAGATGGTCCAGTGTTCATGGGACTTTATCCAATCTGCACAGAACACGGTGCGCGCGCTCCTTTAGATTGAAATTTTCTCGACCTCGGAGCCGGATTCCGCCCGGATCACGGGCTAGCCGGAGATTGGCCACATTGGGGAAGGGTTGGCGACAACACACTCTAACCCCGGCACAGGCGCATGTTTCTTCAAGTCACACGTAATCGACTCACCGAGATCACCGGGACGTCGCTATGCTTTCCCATCATGGCGCCCGCTCTGCGCGTAGTACTCTTCAGGGTCTACTTTCTCAAACTGTTCGCATCGCAGGCGTTGCCGCGCAGTTATCGTATGTAGTGACCCCATGCTGGTTGACGATGCACACTTTTGGTTGCATTGACTGTCACCTTGGAATAACCTCCAAGCGCATTAACTGTTGCATATAAAGTTGCTTTCTGCGTTTGGAGAACAGCCCAAACGCTCAGTGGCCGCCTCGGAGGCATGATGGAGCTCGATTCGATACACAGTTTTCTCGTCCATCCAGGCAAAAATCTGGAGGAACCTCTAGAGATTAGCGGCACACTCGTCGATAAGGCGGGACGCCTGTTCGACATGCTCAAAAAGGTATTCGATAATGCCGAGGAAGAGTGCCAGCACGACATCGCATTCTCTCCGGATGACGATGGCAAGCAGCGCAACGAATGCAGAGATCTTATCCTTTCATACATAAAGAATAGCGATCTCACTCACGGCAGGCACTTAGCCAAGAAGCTTCAGGCTGTCACTACGAACCGATCCGGACTGGGCCTGCTGTTTCTCATGATGGGTGAGAGTAAAGGGGAAATAAAGATCGTCGTATCGCGGTTTCCTGCGGATAGTGGCATTCTCGCCGAAGAGAAAGAGAGAGGACTAAGCGTTGAGTTCCTCGAACGAATCTTCATGAAGAGCGCTACCTCGTACAAAGCTGCTGTATATAAAGGGCGTTCGCATGATCATGATTTCTGGAAAGGCAAGGCGGGTGACAAACAGATAAATAGCGCGGAGAGTTACATAGCCAGCTATTGGATTAGAGACTTCCTCAATTCTGATTTTCTCACACCAGGCGAAGCAGGCACGCGTCGTTTCGCCAGTGCTGTCCGCGAAGCGATGAACCGCTCCAGTGACACCAAAACCAAAGAAGAAATTACGGCACTCTGTCGCTTGCTGCCGGGACTGAAAGGCAAGGTGGCAAGCGCAAAGGAAATCCTGGATCAATTCCAGGTGTCCGACGAGACACAGGACCAAGTGAGGAACCGCTTTAGCCGGGCGAGTCTTTTTGATGAGCGCTTCCGATTCACACCGGATGAATTGTCGAAGTTTCTCGCCTTCAGAACGGTCGAACTTAACAACGGTGGCCTACTGACTGCCCCAACAGACAAATTTGATAACGTGTTTACAAGGGAGACAGTGGATTCTTCCAATGACATCGTGCGGTTTTCAACCCAGGGAACGGTTGTTGATCAGCGATTTAGAAAAGAGAAGTCATGACCTCGCTTCGCTATGCCTATGAGATGCGTCGTAAGCAGATGCTCCTGCCGCTCGCCGACCGCCTTGAAACCCACCTGAAAGACGTTTTCAAGGACTGCCGGCGAATTGACCGCATCTCCGTGAGGGCAAAGAGCGTGGATCGATTTGTTGCGAAAGCCGAAAAAGAAATAGAAGGCAAGCGTAAGTATGATGACCCTCTCACTCAGATTCAGGATCAGCTCGGCGCGAGGATCGTAACCTTCTATAAGAGCGACGTGGAGAAGCTCACGATGGAAGTGACAAAATATTTCCGCCACATTGAATCGGTACAAATCGTTCCCGACTCTGAAAGTGAGTTTGGCTATGAGGGAAGGCACTTCATTCTCTTCATTCCTCGCGACATTTTTAATGACGAAGTGAAGGAGGACGAATCCATCACTTTCTTCGAGCTTCAGATAAAGACTCTATTTCAACATGCTTGGTCAGAAGCTGAGCATGATCTAGGCTATAAACCTTTGACGGTGCTATCGAGCGATCAGAAAAGGCGATTGGCGTTTACCGCTGCACAGGCCTGGGGCGCTGATCAGATTTTCGACGAGCTATGTAGACAGATAGATTCTGCCGGTGCATAGCAGGGATTGACAGTGCAGTAAGACTTGCGACGAACCGGTGAATCGCGGAGCAGTTGAGAATGTAAGCAGGTCTAGCACTTGGCGATCACACTGAAGTTGAACTGCCGTTTTTAGGGTCCTATGATGTGTCTTGGGCTGGACCGTTGACCGTTATCTCCCGCACAAAGCATTGTCTCCACCAGCACCGGTTGGTCTGGGGGGCAGGCGCCGGCGGCTATAGCAATTGAGGATGAATTTCGGTGCAAAGCCTCTTCTTCCATACAAGGACGGAGAGCACCGCCTGGAATAGGTATTGATATGGCTGGCTTGTTGCTAGGTTTTCGCGACGGCTTCGCTGTTCCGGACGGGTGACGGGCAAACCGGAAATTTGGCCGAATGCCGTCCACTCCGCTCCCTGCTCAATTTGCGGAACGATGGCCTTCGCGATTACACCCGCTTCACACCGGATAGTCGGCAAATCTGGAGTACAGGTTGCGTCGCTCCGCGACCAGATAGCCAGTTGCTGCATTCTGCGGTACTGTTTTCTTTTGAGAACAATGGGCTAGCAGCCAGTATTCGGCCTAGATGAACAGCTCAATCCAACTCGGGGTATTCGAACGGAACAGGAACAGATGTACTGGCCCAGCGGATCTTCGCCACTCACCGCACGTACCCGCTCTGCCACGGTCGAGAATCTGCACCCGTGATTGCACCCGTTTTCCATTGTTCTTACGCGAACTATTAAGCACTTGGCAGTCCTTATGGAACGTGTAAGTTATTGATAATGCTAGCGTTGATCGCTTGACACGGTAGAGGTCAGGAGTTCGAGTCTCCTCGTGCCTACCATTTCTTTTCTTAGACTTAGCAAGCACTCCATCCTTCTCCGCATCGTTTTCCATTCCGCTTTTCGTTCCGCTATTGAATCTGGTTTCCTGACAACAACGTATTCAGGAACTGTCCCTGAGCCGCCAGACGATTGGAATCAACCGCATGGCTATAGATCCCCAGGGTGGTTCTTACGTTGCTGTGCCGCATCATCGAGGAAACCGTCTTAACGTCGACGCCATTGGAGACCAACCAGCTTGCCAAACTGTGCCGCAGGTTGTGCCATCCCCAACGTTTAATCGGATTTCCACTCAGATCGAAGTAACGGACACGGACGAGTTTTCCTTTCCGGTTCCGCTCTTCAACGGAACGGAACACCCCCGCCTTGGCCGCCGCCGGGTATAGAAAAGTCTGACTGGCGATGCTGCCGCAGCGAGGCTTGACTCCTTTCAGCTTGGTTGACGCGAAGATCCAATCGCTCGGTTTCCCATACATGGTTTCTCGCTGCCAATGCCTGAGATAGCCGCCGAGCACCGGATGCATGGCAACCGGAGCCTTGCGATGCACGTTCTTGCAATCTCCGACCTCCTCCACCCAGCTCCGCCGAACCACGATGCGGTTGCGGTCGTATTCGGCATCAGCCCACTGCAAACCGAGAGCTTCGCTGATGCTCAGTCCCGTGGCCGCAATCAGTAGCGTCAGGATGAACTCCGGCTCTGCCAACTGGTTCAGGATCAGCAGCGTTTGTTCAGGAGTGCATGTGATGGCCTCATAGTCGCTGGAGGCTTCACAGTCAATATCCTTGAACGGATCAAAGTCGGCAGCTAACAGCTCTTCTTTCCTTCCGTACTTGAAGGCCCCCTGCATGGCCTGCTTCACTTTGCTACCGACCGTCGTCCACCCCAGCCCCTTTTTCTCGTGCAGGTACCGGAACCAGTCTTCCAGAGCCTTCGGCTTCATCTCACAGACTGGGGTATTCCCCCAACGGGGCATACAGTAGTCCACGAGGTTGTGCCGAAGCACGTAAACCGTGCCGCTGGCTTTTTTCTTTGTCAACGACTTCCGTTCGATTGCGCCGGACGATATGTATCGCTCGACCAAGTCACGGAACGTCAATGCAGAAATGGGTTTTTCAATGAACGAAGAGAGTCCGAGTCTTCCAACTTCTTTCCACCTGCTCGCCGTATCCGGGAACTGCAAAACGGAGCCGAGCTTTTGAAGCTTCTCCGCCCGAGCCCCAGTTGCGGGATCTTGGGTGTAACAGCAGAAATAAACGAACTGCCCCTTGGTTTGTCGTCTGGTTCTGAACCAGCCCTTGCCCTGAGTTCTAGCCACATCTCTTCTCCAGTCGGGCTATCTCAGGACTGCCTGTATCCATTGTCCCCTGAACCGGCTTTCTATGGCTAGCTACTTCTGAGATCAAAAAACGCCATAGCTTGCGCCGTCCCCGACCCCAGGCGTGAGCAGGGATCATCCCCCTTCGTGCCCAATCCAGCACGGTCTTGCGCTTCACCTTCAGGAACTCCGCGACCGCGTCGGCATCGGCATAAGGCTCGTAGTCAATGGCCATGTTTCCCCCTTCCATCAGCGCTGTGAACTGCTGGACCGTCCACTTGTCCACCACTTCTGTATCGCTGCCATTCGAGAGCCACTCGCAGAAATTGCAGCCAAAAGCAGCCCAAGGCCTGGTTGGACGGCGCGAAAATTACGCCACCTTGTCCCAGACACCATTAACTTAGGCGAGAAATCTTCAGCCGATTTATAACTTTTGGACCCCATTTATTCGAATTCCATATAAATCTTTGACCACACTCTGTTGTGAAAGAACCACACTCACGGAAACTAGATGACTAGAAGAGGACGAAATCCCCCGCGGTATGCGCTACGCGCGCCGTTCTTTCACTTCCGCCGGGCGAGCGCGCTCCCTGCGCTACGCTCCGGGCCGGCCCTTCGGGATAGCGCGCCCGCGCGCCAAACGATACAGCGTGTTTCGCACTTGTCGCGCCCACCACTCGGTCCTTCACCCTCGCCCTCTGTCGTTCCTCTTTGTCTCCCTGTGGTTCGTTTTTTCCTTCGCTTCGCTCCAGGGTGAAAGATGGGATGAGGAGGCGCCGGTGGACCGATACTGGTTGCCTGCCACAAGGAGGAAAGCCATGGCGAAGAGCGAACTATTGGGGGTAGTCGATGATCTGCAGGACAGCTACGAAGCAGGCGAAGGAAACATCACAATCGGTATTGATCTCGGA
>Ga0224527_1000408_pt1 | contig 29265 bp, 23 predicted proteins | sample CBST0metaG_FD_179882 | JGI IMG/M metagenome (GOLD analysis project Ga0224527, IMG submission 179882) | Peat soil microbial communities from Stordalen Mire, Sweden - C.B.S.T0 | ecosystem: Environmental > Terrestrial > Soil > Wetlands > Peat | place: Sweden: Norrbotten County, Stordalen Mire... | reverse complement strand
TCGACGGCCACAATCAGAATCCCAAGCCCTTCATCTGGACCGCAAAAGCCACAGACATCCTGGAAAAAGTCACACGCGCTCGGGCGGTCCTGAATAAATGACCATCTGTGTGGCGGACTACACTAGCTTCTAGCCACTAGCTGCCGGGTATCCGGCCGCGCGATTTTGCAACGTCCCATCCTTGTGGCAATAGCAAACGATCAGAAACTTAGTTACTAACTCGTAGTTCTTTGCCGCCGGAATTCTTGGCCGAGGTTTGCATAGATTTTTGGGTCTTTGAAGTAATATGAATTTTGTGGTGGTAAGGCAGACAGTTAGTAGCTAGAGGCTAGCAGCTGGAAGCTAAGAACGAGGCACGGCCCTTTTTGGGGCTGTGCCTTTTTTGTTTTGGGGCGGCCCGAGGGAAGGAAGGTACGCGTGAAGGTAGGAGAACAGTTACGGGAGATCTGGCGGCAGGCGACGGGGAGCGGTCGAAGGGTGGACCTGGAGGCGAAGGCAGCCGATGCCGAGGCGGGGCGCAAGACGCTGGCACTGCCGGCCATCTTTGGTCCGGTCCAGTCCCCGGGGCGACTTCTTCCCAAGCCGACGCCCATGAATCTGCGCCGGTTCGCCGAGACACCAGTTGTTCGGCGGGCGATCAACGTGATCAAGGACCGAATTGCGGCCATGGACTGGCAGGTGCGGGTGCGGCGCGGGGTGCGGCCGGGGGATGTGGAGTTTGCGGGCCGGAAACTGCGGGCGCTGCGGCGGATGCTGGAAGAGCCGAATGCGGTGGACAGCTTTCGAACCCTGATCGAGCAGGTGATCGAGGATGCGTTGACGGGCGGCTTCGGGGCGATCGAGATGGAGCCAACGGGCGACGAGGAGCGGCCGGCGATGTTGTGGCCGGTGGATGGGGCATCGATTCGCATCAATGCTCGCTGGGACGGGCAGGAAGAGACGCCGCGGTATGCGCAGGCGCTTCCGGGGCAACTGGATTCGAACGCAGTGGATCTGCTGGATAACCAGTTGATGTATGTGCGCATGAATCCGCGCAGTTTTACGCCTTTTGGGCTGGGACCCCTCGAAGTGGCGTTCGAGACGGTGAACCAGTTCCTGAGCGCGCACCGCTTCGCGGGCAAGCTGGCGGCTAACTCGGTGGCGCAGTATGCGCTATGGCTAAACGAAGCCTCGCCGGCGCAGCATGACCGGCTGATCCGCTGGTGGCAGGATGAGATCGAGGGAACGGGGCGGGTGCCGTTGATTTCGACCGACCAGAAGCCGGAGGTGCTGCGATTTGCGCAGGGGACGGACGCGGATCTGCGGCTGGCGTGGCAGGAATTTTTGATTCGCATGGTGGCCAATGCCTTCGGGCTACCGCCGCTGATGCTGGGGTTGGAGGCGGACGTCAACCAATCGACCGCTTCGGAGATGGCCAACGAGGCGTTTCGCGGGGCGATCTCGCCGCTGGCGCTGCTGCTGGCCGGGCACATTACGCGGGATCTTTTTGGCAAGTGCATCGGGTGGCGGGAGTTTGAATTTGTCTTCAACGAACTGAATGCGAGGGACGAGGAAACAGAACTGGCGGTGCAGGTGCAACTGCTGCAGGCCGGCGTGCTTACGGTGAACGAAGTGCGGGCGATGAGGGAGCTGGGCCCGCTGGGGCGGGATGGGGCGGTCCAGATGGCGGGCGAGGCGGACGGCAGGGACTAGGGAACAGGGACTAGGGACTAGGGACTAGGGAACAGGGACCGAGGCGAAGAGTTTCGACCCGGAACCTGGGGCGGCTCGATTGGGCCGCAGCCATCCGCGCCGGTACTCGTCGCTGGTCCCTCGTCTATGAGTTTTTTCATCCTTCGCGGAGCGGAGAGCACATGCGATTAGAAGCGATGGCGGTAACGATACCCCATGTGGATGGGCACCCAAACCGGGTGGCGTTCGAGGGAGTGTTGACGGTGGTGAATGCAGCCAGCGACAAAGCGCCGGCAGGGGCGCGCGGGCACCGGGTGATGCTGACGCGGGAGGCGGCAGAGAAGGCGCTGCCCTCGCTCCTGGGAATGGCCGTGGATTACAGGCCCGGTTGGGATGGGCACGACGTACGGCGCAAGATCGGCTTGCTGACTGAAGCGAACCTGGTTGGTCAGCGGCTGGTGGTGCGGGGATATCTCTACGCGCGGGACTTTCCCGAGGTGGCGGGAGCCATTCACGCGCAGTCGCCCGAGGCGATGGGCATGAGCTACGAGCTGGCTGACGCGCGAGTTGAGGACATGCGGGCCGAGGTGTGGAAGCTGACGCGCGTGACCTTTACCGGAGCGGCCATTTTGCTGAGGGAGAAGGCGGCCTACCGAAACACGAGTTTCCGCATGGCGAGTTAGCGGGTCAGCAAGTCAGCGAGTTGGCAAATAGGCTCCGCGATGCGGAGCCTGTTTTGTTGGTGTGTTAGCGGCCTAACGGTATGGCGCATATGGAGCACGGCATTCACTGGAACGAAGAAAGGAATGGCATGGAGAACGACGAGAAAGCAATGGGGGAACGGCTGGAAGCCGCGACGGCCTTGCTGGAGCGGACGCTGGGCTGGCTGGAAGAGCGGCAGAGCGCTTTGACCGGCGAGGTGGAGAGGATTTCCGCCACCGTGGAGCAGAGCCGGCGGGAGGCGGAACTGGCGGAGAAGCTGGCTGCCGCCGAGCGGGAGTTGAGCGACTTGAAGGCCGCTGCTGCGCCGGCCTCATTGAACCCTCTGCGCAGGACGGTGCCCGCGGCCACCTCCGAGATGCTGGCCAAGCATGGCATTGGGGACGGCCCGGTGGACGTGCGGACGCTGGATGCGGCTCTGAGCGGACTGAGCCTCGAACAGCGCATCGCGGTGAAGACCCAACTGCTGCGGGCCGGCACGATCGCATAAAGGCAGCTTCTAGCTCCTAGCCTCTAGCTAAAGGCTAAAAGCTCCCCCGCACTCGGCCAATGGCCGTTTGTGCGGCCGGGACGTTGCGGCAGGAAATCGATCCGGCTGATTTGGACAACGTCGGAAGAACTCCTGCCGGAAACATACTTGAATTACCGCTCGGGTGAAAGAGCTAGTAGCTGAGAGCTAGTAGCTAAAAGCTGATCTTCGAGCAACGACTGGCCCCATGGAGGGGGCGGAAAAGCCTATGAACGCAACCTTTGCAGATATTCATGCGGCAGCGGATTTTATGGCGCCGGGAGCTGTGGAAGTACCGCTGTATCAGACCGAGATATTCGACATCTGCCGGCGCTCGAGCCCCTTTGGGCAGCGCATCAAGCAGGTTCCGGCGACCGGTCATCCATCGCGCTACTTTGAAGAGACGGCGATTCCGACTCCGGGCACGGCAGGCTTCATGGATCCGCGCAATATCGTGCCGGCGACGGTCGCTCCAACGCGTGTGGAGCGGAGCGTGCCACTGAAAGCGATTGTCTCGCAAATCAACTACAACTTGTTTGACATTGAACTGGGCGACCAGCAGAAACAGTTTGCCTATCTGCAGGCCAAGGACCTGGTGGATACGGTGAGCGGCGTGATGGTGGCGCACGACGTAGCGCTTTGGAATGGCAATGACACCAGTTTGAGCACGCCGACGACTGTGCAGTATATGGGCGCGATCAAACAGATTGTGGCGGGCGGGCAGACGACGACCATTGGCACGTCGGCTTCGATTGTGGACGGATTGAAGTCGGCAGTGGCGCAGATGGTTTCCAACAACGGCTACTATGTGCGGCCTACGGCGATTTACGCCAACCCGGTGCTGCTGGACTTGATTGACAGGGAGATGAAGACCGAGTTCAACGTAGTGCTGAACACCGAGAACGTCACGGGCGGCGTGCGGGTGAAGATGCTTTCGACGCAGGCCGGCGATCTGCCGCTTATTCCGGATTGGAGCTTGAGTTACACGGGTACACCGGGCTCGGGTACGGCGGTTCTGCCGGCTTACATCGTCACCGAGGATCTGATCGAGTATCACTGGCTCGGCGACCCGACGCCTCGCGTCTTTCAGTTGGGGCTGCCGAACTCGCTCGCGCACCAGTATGTTGCCGTGAAATTCGGCGGCGTGGTGGTGAAAGGCGCGAGCTACGCGCACTACCAGGTGCTGGTGGACCGGTAGTTCGCAAGTCGACAAGTCAGCAGGACGGGCGCTGACCGTAGATAGAGATAGGCGAGTGGGAGTTATACAGTGATTCCCGCTCGCCTGGCGGGACGAACCAGGAGAAGGGTGGGGTATGGCATATCTGCAGCCAGCGGATTACCCGAACTATGGATTGCCGGCGGCGACAACGGCGGACTGGATCACGGCCGCGACGGCATTAATCAACAGCTACTGCAGGCGGCCGGACCTGAATGTGATCCAGTACACGGAGCGGCTTCGGCTGACCAGCGGATCGCAGGCGGTGAGACTAAGTTATCTTCCACTGGCTGCGCTGGGGATAGCATCCACGCCGATTGTGAGCATCGAAGGCAGGTACGGAAGGCCTCGGCGGGGCGAGGTAGCGAACGAGCAGTTGAGCGAGGTTGCGTGGGCGTTTTCGCTACCTGGGCAATGGACGGCGATCGAACCCAACTCAGTAGATTGTGACTCCAATACGGGAGAGTTAACGTTGCCGTGGAATGTGCTGGGACTGCCGTACAACGAGGTGGCGGTGACGTATACGGCGGGCTTGGCGACGATCGGAGACGACGTGAAGACGGCGTGCGCGCAGATTGTGCGCAATGCTCAGTCGACACCAGCGCTGAATGCGAGCAAGACCAAGATCGACACGATGCAGATGCAGTATTTTTCGAGTTCGCTGGTAGACGAAACAGTGCAGGCGTGGCTGCGCCCCTACGTAGCGAACAGGCTGGGGTGAGCGATGAGCGATACGGCACCGCGGAACCCGGGGGGAGCGCCCCAGATGCTGGCCGATGCTCTGTTGCGGAGCGTGCAGGGAACAACGGCTCTGCTCAGGGTGACGGGAACGAACACCGATACCAACATGCGGGAACTGGGATTGGTGGCCACCACATTTGAAGATGTAGTGATAAGCCCGGTGGTGATGCGCAAGCTGCGTCCGGGATGGCAGGAAGGCGAGGAGTCGAAGTGGGAGCTTCTGGTGTCGGCTACCGGAGTGGAACAACAAGTCAGCGCGCTGGACCTGCCTTCGGCCCAATCACTTTTCGCGATGACGTTGGCTGTGACCGTGGCGGGACAGGACTACCTGATCGATTCGATTGCCTCGAATGAAGCCTTCGGGCAGGTGTATCTCTACCGGTTGTTGCTAAGGGAAGCCAGGCAGCAGGCGGTGTGAAACCGGGATCGGGGAGCAATGGACCGCGATGCGTATTCAACGGCCGAACTGATCTTCCGGCCCAATGGCGTCTGCTTGTCAACGACCATCGACCCAGAAAGGTGAATGGGGAAGCCAAGGGAAAGTGATCAAGGATTGGAGTAACTGATCCCTGACCTCTGATCCCTAATCCCTGTCTTCTTATGCAAAATGCGAAGGACTCATTTTATATGGCGCTGCGTGCGCGGCTGGTGGCGATCGATCCGGAGCGCACGATTCTGCTGCGCGGGGCAGTGCGTCCGGGGATTCTGGTGGAAGAGGCGGAGGCTCCTTTCAGTCAGCTTCCGAACGATGTGTTTGTTCTGCGATGGTTGGGTTTGGGCATCGATCTAGACCTCGGGTCCGCGATGGCGGCGGAAGAGTGCGAAGTCGTCTACCAGAGCTGTGGAGCCCAAAGTTTCGGCGGGCTGGACCGAGGGCGGTCATTGAGCCAAATGGACGAGGAGTTAGTGGCGATATTGCAACCTTTCCATACGCCGAAGTTGAGTTACACGGCGACTCCGCCGGCGGCGATGCTGACGCAGGTATTTTGGGATGAGCCCACCTTTGGCCCCGTCGTCGTGCAGCGGGACCGACTCAGCCGTTCGGCGAAAGTGTTGGTTTACAGCTACCAGGAGCAGGGGGAGTAAATGGCGACTGATTATTTTTCGGCTCCGGCGCCGGTGGCGCGGCGGGTTCGAGCGTACTTTGCGCCGGTGAACCGAACGACGCAAACGCCAATGCTCTTCGATCCGGCAGAGATGGGCGGATTCAGCCTGGACGCTCCACCAGTTCCATGGATCAGCCTGGGATGGATTCAGGGGTTTACGCGCAAGCCGGCAAGCAAGACGACCGCTGTGTTGGCGGGCATTCCAGCCGCAACGCTGGCGCAGGTGCGCGAAACCCTTGAGGCGCAGGTGAGCTTTGAATTCCTGAGTTGGACAAAGCTGACGATGGCGCTGGCGACGGGTTCGCAGCACATGAACCTGCTCGCTGCTGCGAGCGGCGCGGGCGCGGCCGCGGATGGAGCACATGCGGCCCCCGCAGTGGTGGTGCAGACAGGCTCGACCGCTGCATTTATAGCGTTGGCGGCAACAGACGCGGCGCAATTCTCGGCGGGGTCGATGGTGGCACTGGATGTGGATTACACAGGCCAAGCCGGATTTGTGGGCACTCCGGTCTCAGGAGCCTACGTGCGGCAAGCGCTAACGGACATTGATTACATTCGGCGCGTGACCTTCAACGTGGCATTGGTGTCCGGGGTAACTTCCGCCGGGCTGACCCTCGCCGAGCCGTTGCCGGGTGGCGCTCCTGCAGCCGGCGCCAAGGTGCAGGCCGTCATAGGATTTGTGGATCGCGAAGGTGGAAGCTTTTACCAGGAGTGGTCGGCGCTGTTTGTCATGGAAGGCAGCCAGGGGGAACGGATCTTCTTTCACTATCCGCGCCTGCAGGCCATTGCCGGGGCAGAGGAGACTGCAGTGCCTTTGAACGGCACGCAGAGGGGCGGGTTGGAGCGCGTGCTGCTGAAAGGGCAGTTTATGGCGTTGCCTGTGACCGATCCGCTGGACGGAGAACGTGTGCTATGTTACCGGAGCTTCTTGCCTGCGGTCGGTGCGTTGGCGTAACGGGATTGCGAGTCAGCGAGTCAGCAGATTGGCGCATCAGCTAGCTAGCGGGTGGATCGAGCGTGTGAGTTCGCGCACAGAGGCTATCGCATCCCGATCGCAAGAGCGAGACCTGGGGCACCCGCAATTGGTGCAAGAACGAGCGCAAAAGAGACGTAGTCAGCCGGTCAGCGGGGCAGAGAGTCAGAATGAAGATCACGATCAACGGACGGGATTACACGACGGCGCTCGATGCGGTGCGGCCGTTGACGATCGAGCGCAAGCTGAACGAGCCCAGTGTATGCCAATTGTGGCTGAGCCTGCCCGCCAGCGGAAGCCTCGCCTCGCCGCTGCGTAACCAGTCTATGGCAGTGACGGGAGATGATGGAACCTATTACTTTACGGGTTACATTGCAGCGAGTCCTTTGCCCGAATATGCGGGCGTGGCAATAGAAGGACCGCGTTATCGGATTGCGATTCAAGCGTTGAGCGACGAGGTTTTGTTGGACCAGTTACTTATGTCTCCGAGCAAAGGCTCGGCGGGAGAGAGCGCAGGGTCGTTGATGAGAGCTATGGTGACTCGCACGGGAATCACTGCGCTGTCGACCCAAGGACTCTCGCTGAGTGCCGGGGTGAGCAAGTTTGTCCCGGAACCGGGTGCATCGTGGAGCAAGAGCGCGGGACAGGTGGCAAGCATTTCACGGGCCGCGTATCGAGCGATCAACGGCTCGTTGGCGCTCTCATTGGTTCAAAGCACAGTGCACCCCCTCAACGAGACGGATGGCAGTTTGAACCTCGCAGCGTTGTCGTTCACATCGAGCGTCAAGCGAGCCCTGGCGAACGACGTAACTGTCTGCGGGGAGCATGAGCCAGTAGCTTATGTCACTGAATACTTTTCAGGTGACGGAGTTACAACGCAATTCTACCTGGCGGCGGACCCTTTCTTTGCGGCTTCATCCGAGTGCACTCTGATCAGCGAGTTATTTAATGAGAGCCAGATCAACCTGCAAGTGTGGGGCGACCCGGGCGGCGCCGGCTACATGACGCTGGGCGCGGGGGGCCTGGCGATGAACGGTGGCAATGGGATCGACGGCGAGACGCAGCTGTGCTGGCTCGATTCGATAGAAATGGGAGGGACTCTGCTGCTGGAAGCGGTGGGCGTCACTCTTTCCGCAGGCAGCACGGGAGCGCTCGCCGGTTTTTTTGTCGGCATGGGAACGCAGGCCGCGTGCATCGCGGGTTATCAGGTGACCGCCCAACAGGGCACGGGAACGGTAACGCTGCAACCGCTGATTCAGGGGAGTCCGGCGGGGATGCCTTATGTGATCAACTCCGCTTATCAACACACGCTGCGCGTCAGGGTTCATTGCGCAGAGAACGAACGGGAGTTGGCCGCCTATCGCTCGTTTGGAGATACCGGACCGATTACCTGCGGCGGACAGTCGAATGTAACTTCCGGCAATGTCCAAATGGAGATTCAGCAGTTTGTGAATGGCGTGGGCGGAACACCGGTAACTCTGTATGATGGCGTGATTGGCAGTGTCCCGGCGGCTTGTACCGTGGTGGCCTCGAGCAGCATCAACCTGATTGGGACGATGCGTGCGTTCCACTTGACGAATCTTGGCTCGGGCTGGGTGGTGAGCACGCCACCGAGCGGAAGCGCGTATACACGCAGGTTGGGCACGACGGCCGAGGCTGCGGAGTGCCATCTGGAGCGCACGGGCACACTGGAGTTTTATACCGGGTCGACGCCGGTGGCAGGCGAGCAGATTACGGTGACCTACCGTACCGTGGGCAGGGCCATTGGGCGGGCGGTGAACACGGCAAGCCAGCAGACGCTTGCGCAGGCCGGAATGCCGTCCGAGGCTGCGTGGATTGGGTCGGTGACTAGTCCTGCGGCGCGCAGTTCGGCCGATTGCAGGAATGCTGCCCTGGCGATTGAACAGGCCGCAGCCGGCGTGAGCGCGCTGTGGAGCGGTACTTACCGGGGAACGAGAGCCAACTTCACCGCCGACGTGTGGCCTGGAGATGCACTGGAATTGGCTGCTCCCTCGACCAGCCTGGACGCGCAGGTGGTTGTGCGGACAGTTACCGTGAGTTATCGAGCCAGCTATCCGGATTTGGTCGAGTATGCGATTGCTTTCGCCAACGATTGGGCAGATGACCTAGCCATCAAGACCAGCGCGACGGTGCCCGCGGATGCGTGGCTTCCGGCGCCGGTGGCTCCGACCGTGCTGGACAACCTGGCCAGCCTCACGGTCACTGCGCTGAACGGAAGCACGGTGACGATCAATGCAGGCGTGACGCCTCCCATGGGCGGGGGATTCGAGATTCGGCGAAGGGATTTTGCGTTTATGCCGGGTGAGGATCCTGACCTGGTGATGAGGACGACCGTGCCGAATATGACATTTTCCCGCGTATCCGCCAACGACCGGTTCTATATCCGGATGTATGACAGTTCGACGCCGCCGAATTACTCGGAATTTTCGACGGCCTTGTTCATCAACCTGCCGCTGGGTTCGTGAGCGGCAACTTTCCCGGCAGGTGATCAGAGGGAGTGCGGCGGATGCGAATGATGAATGAATTCGAGGCGCATGTACTGAGCGACTTGAGCGTGCTGAAGACGCAGATGAACGGTCTGATGGGCGACGGTAACGGTGGACGCATTGCGGAGTTGGAGCGGCGCATGGACCGGCATGAGCAGAACTGGCAGCGGGCGAAGGGGTTTCTGGCGGCGGTCAGTGTTCTATTTGCGGTGATCGAGGTGGCTGTTGAGGCGCTGCACCGGCATTGATCGGAGGAGCCATGGGGGCCTGGCCTGAATGAGTGCTTGGTTTCCCCCCATCTCGCAAAAAGCCGCGAAAAGTATGGGGACGGATTTGGTGTTCGAAGGCCGGAAGGTTGTTTCTCGGCGATAAGGATTATGGTGATCGGTGACGGGATGCGCGATGGTAGTGTCTTCCATGGCGTGGCTGTCGCTGTCGACTCGGCGCTCGCCGGCGCTCGTATAATCAGGCCTATGAACGATCAGCCGCTGGTGGGAGTGGTGATGGGCAGCAAGAGCGACTATGAGGTGCTCTCGGCTGCGGTAGAGATTTTGCGGGCGCTTGAGATTCCTCATGAGGCGCGGATAGTGAGCGCGCATCGGACCCCGGACCGGCTGTTTGAGTACGCCGAAACGGCGCGGGCGCGGGGACTGCGCGTGATCATCGCAGGGGCGGGCGGCGCAGCGCATTTACCGGGAATGCTGGCGGCCAAGACGCTGGTTCCGGTGCTGGGAGTGCCAGTTGCCGCAACACAACTCAATGGGCTGGATTCCCTGCTCTCCATCGTGCAAATGCCGAAGGGCATTCCAGTGGGAACGCTGGCCATCGGCAGGCCTGGTGCCGCCAACGCGGCGCTGCTGGCGGCCGAGATCCTGGCTGCCACCGACGCGGCGCTCTATGAACGGCTGGCCGCATGGCGTGCCGCACGCACCCAGGAAGTGTTGGAGATGGAGCTGCCGGCTTGAAGCTCTCTGAATCCCCCACTACTTTGTGTCCCTCGATTGTAAAGCCGGGCGGTCTGCTGGCGTTTTTGGGTGGCGGCCAACTGGGGCGCATGACGGCCATGGCCGCGCGCACCATGGGCTACCGCGTACGGGTGATGGATCCCGAGCCGGCGTGCCCGGCCAGCTTTGTGGCCGACGAAACCATTGTCGGCCGCTGGGATGATGTAGACGCGGCGCGAAGGCTGGCGACGGGCGCCGATGCGGTGACGCTGGAGATCGAGCAGATTGGCGTGGATGCGCTTTCGGAAGTTGCGCGGATCGCACCGTTGCGGCCAGGCGTGGAACCCATCCGCATTATTCAGGACAAGACGCTGCAAAAAGTCTGGCTGGCTGACGCGGGCTTCCCTGTGGGCCCTTTTCGCGTGGTGCGCAGCGAGGCGGAGTTGCGCGAAGCGGTCGCGGCACTGGGCGGGCGCGTGTTTTTGAAAATCGGGCGCGGAGGCTACGACGGACGAGGACAGGCGCAGATCGGTCTGAAGGAACCCGCCACGGAAGCATCGATCGCGGAAGCATGGAAAGCCATCGGCGGCCGTCCGGCGGTGGCCGAAAAAGCGCTCGATCTGGAGTGCGAAATCAGCGTGATGGCCGCCCGCAATCCCTCGGGAGAAGTGCGCAGTTACCCCGCCGCACGCAATCACCACGAAAATCAAATCCTGGCCTGGAGCGTGATGCCGGCCGGCGTGCCTGCGGAGCTTGAGTCGCGCGCCGAGGCATTGGCGGCCGAAATGATTGCGAAGCTGGGGATCGAAGGCCTGCTGTGCCTGGAGGTTTTTGTGACGCGCCAAGGCGAGTTGCTGGTGAACGAACTTGCGCCGCGCTCGCATAACAGTTATCACGAGAGCGAGCGCGGGTGCGTGACCAGCCAGTTTGAGCAGGCGGTGCGCGCCACCTGCAATCTTCCGCTGGGCGACACGGCGCTGATCACGCCGGCGGCGATTGTGAATCTGCTAGGCGATGTGTGGCTGGCCGGCGAACCGAACTTTGCAGCGGCGCTGGCAGTACCCGGCGTGCGGTTGCATCTCTATGAGAAGCAGACGCCACGCGCGGGCAGAAAGATGGGGCATTTATCCGCCACGGGCGCCACGGCGGAAGAGGCTTTGGAGAGAGTGCTGGAAGCGAAGCGAAAACTGTAGAAGCTCTCTGTTTCGCCCAGGGGTTATAGGGTTCCCAGTATTCCGCTGCGCTGCTACTCAGGGCTTCTTCGAAAGTGCTTTTCGGGGCCGAATGACCTCTGTTGCTGCTACAGTCGGCGCGTCTCTTGAAGGCGCATTCATTCGCTGGCGCTCTTTCCCAGCATTTTTCCGCGCGCTCTGCAGGGCTATTGTCACTCGCTCCGGGAGCACGCCTCGCATCATGCGCGCCCCCCTCCTCTCGAAAAGTCCCCGCTTTTGCCGCCCGATTTCTCTTCGAGCTGAACGCTGCGAATGACGATGGCCTTGTCCAGCGCTTTGGTCATGTCGTAAACCGTGAGCGCGGCGACTGCAGCGGCGGTCATGGCTTCCATCTCGACGCCGGTAGGCCCGGTGGTGGCGGCTGTCGCAGTGATGCGGACCCCTCCCAGCGCGATTTCCGCCTGCACATCCACATGCGTGAGCGGCAGTGGGTGGCACATCGGTATCAGCTCGGAGGTGCGCTTGGCTGCCTGGATTCCGGCGAAGCGCGCCACCTCCAGAGGATTTCCCTTGGGGTTGGCCGGAAGCACCGCGAGAACCGCCGCGGACAACTCGACAAAGGCTGACGCGGTCGCGGTGCGGCTAGTGGACTCTTTTGCACTGACATCGACCATGACGGCCTGGCCGGAAGAGTCGAAGTGCGAGAGTTGCGCTTGTGCGGGTTCGGGCATGACGGGTCCTCAGGGCAGCAGAATGCTGGCAATTGCGCCGGGTTCAAGGCCGCCGGCATCTTCCGGCACGACCAGGAAGCAGTTGGAGCGGGCCAGAGCCGACAGGTCGCCGGAACCGTGCCAGGGGACGAAGGCTGCTTCTGGCGGATGGTTGGACTTTGCGCCGAAGTCGCAAAACGCAGGGAGAAAGCGGGTCAAGCCCGACTTGCCACCCCGCTCAGGATGCGGCGCCAATCGGGCCAGGGCGAAGTGGGGAGAGACCGCGTTGTTGCCAGCCAGGGCGGCCAGCACGGGCGCGGCGAACAGCAGAAACGTGACCGCGGAGGAGACAGGATTGCCGGGAAGCCCGAAGAACGCCAGCGCCGGTTGCGTGCCAGGCCCTCCGGTGCGAGGGAGTTCGCCAAAGACCGTCGGCTTGCCGGGCTGAATGCGGACGCCAGTGAAGTGAAAGCGCGCCCCCATGCGAGCCAAAGCGGGTTCAACGAGGTCGAATTTGCCCGTCGAAACCCCGCCGGAGATGAGCAGCAGGTCAGCCGTGACAGCCTGCTCGAGAGCGCCATTGAGGGCCTCGGCGGTGTCGCCCGCGGTGGGCAGAATCCAGGGATCGCCGCCCGCCGCACTCACCAACGCGGCGAGCATGGGTGCGTTGGAGTTGCGAATCTGGCCGGGAGCGGGAACTGCGTCGGCGGGCACCAGTTCATCGCCCGTGGTCAGGATCGCCACGTGCGGCCGAACAAAGACATCCAGATCGGAATAACCGCAAGCGGCGGCCAGAGCGATTTGCCCGAAGTGGAGCGCGGTTCCGGCGGAAAGCAACTCGTCGCCCTTGTACCCGTGAGCGCCGGCGGCCACAATGTTCTCGCCGGGTTTGACGGTGCGCGGCGGGAGCAGCCGAACTTTTTCGGCGGCTTTACCTTCGCTTTCCACCTGAACGTGCTCGACCATCATCACGGCATCGGCGCCTGTGGGGACTGGAGCGCCCGTCATGATCTCCCAGGCAGTTCCGGGCAGCAGTGGACCGGACGGCGCCGCACCGGCTTGCGTAGCGCCCGCAATGCTGAGGGACGCATGGGCGGAGGCCTCGGCGGCGCGGCAGGCAAAGCCGTCGCGGGTCGAGCGGGTGAATGGCGGTTGGTCGCGATCGGCCACGAGGGGTTGGGCCAGGATTCGGCCGGATGCGCGGCCCAATTCCACCCGTTCGATTGCGGGACGGAACCGGCTCAGGTGTTTGGCGTGGGCGGCCACCATCGCCGCAGCCTCGTCGTAGCCAGGGAGAGCGGACTTCATGACAGGGATTGTAGCGGGTTGGCCAGATCCGCATGCCGAACGACCTCCGAAAACCGCGAAGGGCGCTCCCGGCAATCGGGAGCGCCCTTCTTCGGCGAAGCAGGAATGCGCGACTACTTCTTGCTCTTGGGGGCCTTGTAGCTGGAGTCGATCTTCTGTCCAGCCTGGTCAAGAATGCCCTTGACCTCGACGGCATAGGGGCCCGTCGGGGCTAGTTGCAAATACATTTGGTAGGCTTCCGAGCATCCAGGAGGCAAAACAATGCGGCCCGACTTGGCGTCGAAGGTGGCTTTCTGAATGAGGCCCTGGCCCTTGAGGTAATAGAGCAGGGGCTGGCTCGGATCGACCTTGATGGCCTCGTCCGCAGCGGCAACCTGGGCGTCTCCGTTGTTCAACTGGAAGAAGATAACCGCTTCGTTCTTGAGATAGAAGCCGGCCTGGGTCGGGTTGACCTTGGCGGCTGCGTCATAGGCCGCAGTCGCTTCGGGAATCTTGCCGGTGCGAGCATAAATCTCGCCCAGACCGCTGTTGGCCAGCCCCTGAATGGCGATATTCGGCTTCTTGGAGGCGGCTTCGAGCTCGAGCGCCTTCTTGTACGTGGCCTCGGCTGCGTCGTATTTCTTCAAGCCGACCTGCGCCTGGCCCAACTGCGCCCACAGGACCGAAGCATCGGGCTTGGCCGCGGTGTCCTTGAGCATGAGGGTTTCGATTTCGCCGTATTTTGCGGCCTTGATCTCCGCTTCCTTGGCATCGATGGCCTGCTTGGTAGCGCCCGCGCCAAGAGCCTGGGCTGCGGCTACACGCGCGCCGTCGGCATCCTTGATGTCCTGGGTAACGAGGCGGAGATCGGCATTGAGGTTCTTGATGACCTCGTTGGCCTTGAGGGCTTCGGCGTTGTGCTTCTTGAGTTCTTCCAACTGCTTCTTCTGCTCTTCGGGCAGCTTGTCGATGAACTCCTTGCGGGACATGTCGATGTCCTGCTGCACATCCTGGCCGACGGCAATCTTGATGTTGTCGAACGAGTCCACCATCTTGTCAGCCGGTGTGTCGGGCTGGCGGAAGATCACGGTGTAGCTGCCAGGGGCCGCTTCGCCCGTATAGTCGCCAGTGGAGGAGACCGGGAAGGTGTACTTCGAGCTGTGGCCGCCGTCGCTCGACAGGCTTACCGTGCCGACCGTCTGGGATGCCCCAGTCGGATTGGTCACATGGCCGTGAATTTTCCCCGTGGGTGCTGTGGGCGCCGCGGGTGTTTGCTGCGCAAGAGCAGGCATGAGGGCGAATGCCAGCAAGCCCAGCCAAAGTGAAATCGTGCGTTTCATCTGCTTCTCCTTGGGAGCGGCGCGAACCAGAAACCTCGCGAGCTCAAAAAAGTCATATTATTGCCAGTTCATTCATCGTCGATCATCAAAAGCGGTATCCGGCAAACGTGCCTTGCCGCCAAAAGCCCCGGTGCCGCGCGACCTGCCGTGAAATCCGGGTGGCTCTCGCTGCCAGTTGTCTTTCCAGACCGGACAGCCACGGCGCAGAAACGGTACGCGGGCCGCTTCTCTTCGCAGGACCCAAGTTAAATCCAATCGACCGCCCAACACAAGGGCGAAGGACCGGCAAGGGCGCAGCCTGTCGCGATCAGAGCAGGATTCCCATCGGACTGAATCGGCGATCGACCCGAGTCCCTGGGAGCAGGCCTGCCGTCAAGGGAGCCCACGCTGGTTCACGCCACCATAGATTCCTATCCATCGTAGTGCGCAGGACGAATCGCCATGTGTGGCCTGTATCACACACTAAAATGGAGGCATGGCAACCACGATTCGCCCCGCTACCCCTGCGGACGTCCCACAGATACTGGCCTTCATCCGGGCCCTGGCCACCTATGAGCGCGAACCGGACGCCGTGCGGGCGACGGAAGCAGACTTGCTTCGGGACGGCTTTGGTCCCAATCCCTTTTATTTCTGCCTGATTGCCGAGCACAGCGGCAAGCCGGCGGGTTTTGCGCTCTACTTTTTCAATTACTCCACCTGGCAGGGGCGTCCGGGGCTTTATTTGGAAGACGTTTTTGTTGAGCCGGAGCTGCGCGGCCTGGGGATCGGCAAAGCGCTGCTCGAGAGGGTAGCGGCCATCGCCGTCGAAAAGCGCTGCCCGCGCCTGCAATGGGAAGTTCTGGACTGGAACACCCCGGCCATCGAGTTTTACCGGGCGATGGGCGCTGACTTTCTGGACGAGTGGCGCAACGTCCGCGTAACCGGCGAAGCACTGAGGCGTCTGGCGGGAATCCCCGGCCTGCCGGAAGTGGACCCCAGCGTTGCGAACCAGGAATCGGAGGACTAGCCGTGAAGATTCGCGTGATAGGCGGCGGACTCGCCGGCCCTGAAGCAGCACTGACAGCCGCGCGCCTGGGTTGTTCGGTTGACCTTTACGAGATGCGCGCCGTGGTGGACGGCCAGCCAAAGCTGACTCCCGCCCACCAGACCACCGACTTTGGCGAACTGGTCTGCTCCAACTCGCTCAAAAGCGAATCGCCCAACACCGCGCCCTGGCTCCTCAAGCAGGAGATGCGCCGCGGAGGTTCCACCCTTTTGCGCCTGGCCGACGAGTCGGCAGTTCCGGCCGGCCACGCGCTGGCCGTGGATCGCGTCGAGTTTTCGCGCCGCATCAACGAGGCCATCGCCGCACAGCCGCTGATCCGCGTGATTCGCGAAGAAGTCACCAGTCTCGATCTGGACACGCCCGACGCCCCGGCATTGACGATTCTCGCTACCGGCCCGCTCACCTCCGACGCACTGAGCGCCGAGATCGAGCGCATCACCGGCTCCGGCCACCTGGCTTTTTATGACTCCATCTCGCCCATCGTCGAGGCCGACTCCATCGACATGGACCGTGTCTACATGGCCGCCCGCTGGGACAAGGGCACCGCCGACTATATCAATTGCCCGATGGATCGCGCCGAGTTCGACACCTTTTTGGACGCGCTGCTGGCTGCCGAGCCCGCCGAGGCAAAGGAGTGGGAGAAGGCCGATTATTTCGAGGGCTGCCTGCCCATCGAGATTCTCGCCCGCCGCGGCCGCGACACGCTGCGTTTCGGCCCCATGAAGCCGGTTGGCCTGCGTGACCCGCGCACTGGCAAAACGCCGTGGGCCGTGGTGCAACTGCGCAAGGAAAACCTGCGTTCCGACAGCTACAACCTGGTCGGCTTCCAGAACCACCTCAAATTTGGCGAACAAGCTCGCGTCCTGCGCCTGATTCCAGGCCTCGAAAATGCGCGCTTCCTGCGCTACGGACAAATTCATCGCAACACCTATATTCAAGCGCCGATTCTTCTGGATGAAACTCTGCGCCTCAAAAAGGAGCCGCGCCTCCTGTTCGCAGGCCAGTTGTCGGGCGTCGAAGGCTATACGGAGTCCATCGCCACCGGTCTGCTGGCGGGGATTTATGCGGCCGCCCTGGCGCGCGGCGAAGAACCCACCCCCGCGCCGCGCGCCTCTGCCCTCGGCTCGCTGGTCCACTACATCACGCACGCCGACCCCAAACACTTTCAGCCGGCGAACATTACCTTCGACCTTCTGGAGACGCTGGAAGAGGAGCTGCGCAAGAAGGTTCGCGACAAGAAGGAGCGCCATCGGCTGGTGTGCGAGCGCTCGCTCGCCGCCTTCGATGCATGGTGGAACGCGATGCCGCAAGGGGCTGCGGAACTTCATACGTAGGAGTTGCGTAATTCTGTGGTACGCTGTGCCTTCCCCGCGAAAGGTGGCCTCATGCGCGTCCTCTCTGCTACGGATTCCGTTTCGCTTGCCATTCAACGCACCAGGGATTTCCTCTTCAGGCCCTTCACTTGGGGCACCTATCTGAAGCTTGGCCTGGTCGCCCTGGTCACGGAGGGGCTCGGCAGCAGTTTCAATTCCTCGTCGCATGGTGGCCATTCGTCGGGACAAGCACCGACCATTTCCTCGCCGTTCAACCTCTCGCCGGGAGCGATCGCGGCGATTGTGGCGGCTGTGCTCCTGGCGATGGTTTTGTCGGTTTGGGTGTATTACCTCGTCACGCGCCTGCGGTTTGCCTACTTCCATTGCCTGGTCCACAACATCAAGGAGATTCGTCCTGGCTGGCACATCTATCGAGCGCAGGCGGGGCGCTTCTTCTGGCTGAACGTGGTGGTGGGGTTGTGCTTTCTTCTGCTGATGGTGTTGGTTGCGCTTCCGTTTGTGGCTGGTTTCTGGCGTCTGTTTCATGAGACTCCGCCCGGTGGCCAGCCCGATATGTGGTTGCTGGTGACTCTTATCCTGCCCTTGATTCCGATTATCATCTTGCTGGCATTGGCCGGAATTGTGGCCGATATTGTCCTGCGCGACTGGATTCTGCCGCATTTTGCGCTGGAGAACGCAACCGCCGGCCAGGCGTGGGCCCAGGTGTGGGCGCGCATCAAGGCCGAGAAGAGACAGTTTTTTGTCTACGTGCTGCTGCGCGTGGCACTGCCGATGGTGGCGATGGCCGCTTTGTTCATGGTGTTGGTCATTCCGGGCCTGATCGTAGCCGGCGCGTTCGGCGTGGTGGAGTACAGTCTTCACTCGGCCTTTGCAGACGCCACCGGGGGAGCGGCGGTGGCGGGGATTCTTCTCCAGGTCTTCTTCGGCGTGGTTGCATTCGGCTTGGCTTTGCTGGCCAGCATCTGCCTGGGCGGACCGTTGAGCACCGGGGTGCGGGAGTACGCGCTGATCTTCTACGGCGGCCGCTACCCTGCGTTGGGAGCGATACTCGATCCGCTGCCGCCAGCCCTTCCGGGTGTGCCTGAGTTGGCCTGATCATCGCCGGGCTCCCCCGGGCTTCATCCCTTGAGAGCAGGCGCTGTTTCAATCCGAGGCCGAATTGCCGCTCGGCCGAAGCCTTCACGGGGCCGGAAAATCAAGTCCTCCGTTCGTTCTGGAGTCGTGCATAATCTAGACACGATGGCACTTTTGTGGAATCCCGAGAGCTGGGGCGGCCGGCTCGCAGAGCTGGAAGCCAAGTCCGGCGACCTGAAAGATGCGCCCTTGCGCCGCGATGTGCGCTCGCTCGGTACGCTGCTGGGCGAGGTGTTGCGCGAGCAGGCCGGCGAGGAATTGTTTGCACACGTGGAGGCTTTGCGGCAGGGCACCATTCGCCGTCGTGATGCCGAAGTCCGCGGACAGCACGAAGAGGCAGCCCGGCACGCGGCAGCAGCGCTCGAATTGGTCCACTCGCTGCCGGTGGAGCGGGCTCTGCTGCTGACCCGCGCCTTCGCTTTCTACTTTGAGCTGATCAACTTGGCGGAGACCAACCATCGCAAGCGCCGGCGCACAGCTCTGCGGCTGAGCGGCGATGCGGGCCGTCAGCGCGGATCGCTCGTGGGTACCTTGTGCGAGATGCGACGGGTAGGCATCAACGCAGACGAGGCTCTGGGCTGGCTCAAACGCATCCTCATCGTGCCAGTTTTTACCGCGCACCCCACTGAAATTGCGCGGCGCGCCGTGATGTTCAAGCGGCGGCGCATCGGCGAGTTCCTGGCCATGCTGGACCAGATTCCGTTGCCGGCGCAGGACATGGCGCGCCTGGAAGAGCTGGTGCTGGCGGAGATTACCAGTCTATGGCAGACCGACGAAGTGCGTTCCCACCGGCCCACGGTCTATGACGAAATCAAGATGGGGCTGGACTACTACGACATCTCCATCTTTGCCACGCTGCCGGGGCTTTATCGCGAGATCGCCGAGGCCCTGCGCACCGCTTACGGCCTGGAGATCGAGGCGCACCGGCTGCCGCAGGTGCTGATTTTCGGCTCCTGGATCGGCGGCGACCGCGACGGAAATCCCTTTGTGACGCCGGACGTAACGCGCGACGCCGTTCATCTGGCGCGCGGCCATTTGCTGCTCTATTACCAGCGCCAGCTCGACGAAATCACGGACTTGCTGACGCCCAGCGCGCAGCAGATTCCCGTCAGCGACGCGCTGCACCAGAAGCTGGAAAGCTACGTGGCGCTGCTGCACACGCCCGAGGCACAGGTCTTCGGCGAGCAGTATGAGTTTGAATACTATCGCCGCTTTGTGATCTGCCTGAAGGCGCGCATTCAGCGCACGCTTGAAGCTTCAGAGCAGCAGGGCCACGCCGGCGCGACCCTGCCGGTGATGCCCTTCACGCTGACACAAGGGCAGGACAAGCTGGCGCAGGCGCTACCCGCTTACTGCTCGGTGGAAGACTTCATCGGCGATCTGGAAACGCTGCGCGACTCGCTGGAAAGCAATCGCGGACTGCGCATTGCGCGCACCCTGATTGATCCGCTGATTCTGCAGGTGCGCACCTTCGGACTTCATTTGCATACGCTGGACATTCGCCAGCACGCGCGAGTGCACGCGGCGGCCTTGCAGGAGACCATCACAGACACCATGGCAACTTCGCTTCCCGTCGGATTGTCGGCGGAGACGTTGAGCGTGCTCGATACGTTTCGCGTGGTGGCGGAGATCAAGAGCGGCTGCTCGCCGGAGGTGATTCGCCAGTATGTCATCAGCGGCGCGGCAACGGTGGAAGACGTGCTGGCCGTGGTCAGGCTGGCAAGGTTGGGCGGTGTGAAGGTGGAGGGTTCCGGGCGCGATCCGGGGTTGATGCCTGTGCCGCTGTTCGAGTCGATTGAAGATTTGCGCAATGCGCCCGCCGTGTGCCGCGAGTTATGGAGCCGGCCCGACTATCGCAAGCTGATGGCCACATGGGACAACTGGCAGGAAGTTATGCTGGGCTACTCCGATTCGAATAAAGACGGCGGCATGCTGACCTCGACATGGGAGATTTTCCGCGCCCACCGCGACCTGCATGTGGTAGCGCGCGAAGCGGGTGTGAAGCTGCGCCTGTTCCACGGTCGCGGCGGCACGGTGGGCCGTGGCGGAGGGCCGACGCATCGCGCCATCTTCGCTCAGCCCATGGATTCGTTCGATGGGCAGTTGCGCATCACCGAACAGGGCGAGGTGCTGAATTTCAAATATGCCGACGAGGTGCTGGCCGAGCGCAACCTGGAGTTGATGATCGCGGCCTCGCTGGACGCCCTGGCGCGGCCTAATGCGCACGACCCGGAGGGACACTTTACCGGCGAGTTGAAGCCCGAGTGGGAGGCGGCCCTCGACGAGCTTTCCGCCATCGCGTTCGAGTTCTACCGCAAACACATTCTCGACGATCCGGGAGTGGTGACTTACTTTGAGCAGTCCACGCCGGTCGGCGAGCTGGAACAGGCCAAGATCGGCTCCAGGCCGGCGCGGCGCAATGCGTCGCCAATGTTGACCGACCTGCGCGCGATTCCGTGGGTCTTCGGCTGGACGCAGTCGCGGCTGTTAGTGCCGGCGTGGTTTGGCGTGGGTTTTGCGCTGGAGCAGTTTTTGAGCAAGCCCGGCGCACCAGATTCGCTCGCCCTTTTGCAAACCATGGCGGGGGAATTTCCACTGTTCATCGACCTGCTGCGCAACGTGGAGATGGCGCTGGGCAAGGTAGACCTGGCGACGGCGCGGCTTTACTCCGAACTGGTCGACGACCGGCTGCTGCGTGAACGCATCTACGACATGTTCGAAGCCGAGTTTCACCGCACGGTGCGGGCGGTGCTGGCGGTGACGGAGCAGAAGGAACTGCTGGAAACCAACCAGGTGCTGGGCCGCTCGATCAAGCTGCGCAATCCTTACGTCGATCCCATGCACCTGATCCAGGTGGACATGCTGCGCCGCAAGCGCACGGGCGAAGACACGCCGGAGGTGAACCGCGCGATTGCGGCGACCATCAGCGGCATTTCGGCGGGACTGAGGAATACGGGGTGAGGCGGCCGGCCATTATCCGGTGTGTTTGCACGGCCTTCAATTCGGCTACACATTGGTAAGGCTATGAATTTGGCCTGCTTCTTCCTTGCCATGGGCCGGCCTTCGGTACTACGCTATGTCCATGCTTCGATGTCGCTAACACCGCCCTGGTGTCAACCGCGACGCAGACGTGCGCCCCTCGCGCGCGCAGTGCTTTCCGTCTGACCGCTATGCCTCCACCCCAAAAATCTGAAGACCACAACTTGGGAGAATATCCCGGAAAGAGTAGATCATCATGGCGCATATTGCCGCAGATGTAACTGAACTCATTGGCCGGACACCGCTGGTGCGGCTGAATCGCATAGCGGCCGGCCTGCCCGCTACCGTTGTCGTCAAGCTGGAAAGCCAGAACCCGTTGAGCAGCGTGAAGGACCGCATTGGTCTGGCGATGATCGAGAACGCTGAGAAAGCGGGCAGGATCACCCCCGGCAAGACCGTGCTGATTGAGCCCACCAGTGGCAACACCGGCATTGGCCTGGCGTTTATTGCGGCCGTGAAAGGCTACCGGCTCATCCTCACCATGCCGGAGACCATGAGCCTGGAGCGCCGCGTGCTGCTGCTGGCCTTCGGCGCCGAACTGGTGCTGACCCCTGGCCCCAATGGCATGAAAGGCGCCATCGCCAAGGCAAACGAACTGAAGGCGCAGAATCCCGATGGGTTCATCCTGCAGCAGTTTGATAACCCGGCCAACCCGGCGATCCACTACGCCACCACCGGCCCGGAAATCTGGAACGACACGGATGGCAAGGCGGACATTCTCATCTCGGGCGTCGGTACCGGCGGCACCATCACGGGCATTGCCAAGTACATCAAGGAGCGCAAGCCGGAGTTCAAGGCCATCGCCGTGGAGCCCACCGACAGCCCCGTGCTTTCGGGCGGCAAGCCAGGGCCGCACAAGATTCAGGGTATCGGCGCGGGTTTTGTGCCGGGCGTGCTGGACACAAAGCTGATCGACGAAGTGATCCAGGTGACGAACGATGACGCCATTGCCACGGCCCGCCGTTTGCCGCTCGAAGAAGGGCTCTTTGTGGGCATCTCTTCAGGGGCCGCCGTGTATGCCGCGCTGCAGGTGGCCGCACGGCCTGAGAATGCCGGCAAGCTGATTGTCGCCATTCTGCCCAGCTTCGGCGAGCGCTACCTGTCGACCGTGCTGTTCGAGTCGCTACGCCAGCAGGCACTGGCCCTCGTAACTCAACCGGTTACCCTGTAAGTCCTGGCCGCACCGGCGGACTTCGGTTCGATTTGACGGTCCCAGGTCTCAAAAGCGAGACCTGGGGCGCCCGAAATTCGTGGCCGGTTGCCTCCATGCTGCTCCCAAGAACGGATTTGCCTGCTCGCCATGGCACTGTTTGCCCGCATCCGCGATGACATCGACTCCGTAATGGAGCGCGACCCGGCTGCGCGTTCCCGACTGGAAGTTCTGCTCTGCTATCCGGGGCTCTGGGCGGTGTGGATTCACCGCATTTCGCATACTCTCTGGCAGTCCAAACTGCAGTTACCGGCGCGGCTGCTCTCGCAGGTGGGCCGCTTCCTTACCGGCGTCGACATTCATCCCGGCGCGCTGGTGGGACGGCGGCTGTTCATCGACCACGCAACGGGAGTGGTGATCGGCGAAACCACTATCGTGGGCAGCGACGTGACCATGTACCAGGGCGTCACCCTGGGCGGCACCGGCAAGGGCCACGGCAAGCGCCACCCAACGGTGTGCGACGGCGTCTTCATCGGCAACAACGCCAATGTGCTGGGCAACATCACCGTGGGCGAAAACTCGCGCGTGGGCGCCGGCTCGGTGGTGCTCTCCGATGTGCCGCCCAACTCCACCGTGGTGGGCGTTCCCGCGCACATCATCTATCGCAATGGGGAGCGGGTGCTGATCACCGATCCGCACGACGTGAAGGACCCGCTCTCCGATGCACTCATCGCTCTCTCTGCCCGCGTAGAGGAACTGGAACGGCTGCTTGGCGGACAGGCGCAACCCGCCGAACCCTTCGCTGCAGAGGCGGCTGAACGCAGCGCTTACCGCGAGGAACTGGAACAATTGCGACAGTACGTTTCGATGGGTGAAGGGATCTGAGACTGGCCTGCGCTTGGCTGCGGGAAAGGGCTTGCCGCGAGAGACACAGCCGGGAAGCGCACCTCAGGGGCTAAAGCCCGCGCTGATTTTTGCCGTTTTTTTGCCAGGGCTAAAGCCCTGACCTACCATTGCTGACCCTTTGCCTGCGAGATGTTTCGCTCGGTTCCTTATCGGGAAACCAGGTTTCAGCAATTCCCAGATTGCACCGACCCCCGCAAATCCAAACATTTTCCTCTCAAGTCACTGCTCCGCCGCACCCTAAACTGCGGGCAGAGGCTCGTTCTACGCCATGCACATTCGCATATTCAGAACGTATTCCTTCTTTCCCTATTGGCTCGCGCTTCTCGCCTTCTGCGCCTTCGGATTTTTGGCGGCACGACCGGCATTCGGCCAGGTCCGGGCAAACACGCAAACATCCGGCGTTGCCGCCCATCCGATCCCCTTTCCCATCCGCTCTATCCCCCACAGCTTGCAGCCCACCGCGGTCACCAACAGCGCAACCACAACAACGCTCACCCTCTCGGCGTCCACGGTGAACGCGGGGAAAGCGGTTACGCTGACGGCGCATGTGGTTTCCGGATCGACGGCGATCACGCCCGGCATTCTTCTGTTCTGCGATGCGGCCTACGCGACGTGCGCAGGCCCGGCCGTACTGGCTTCCGCGGTCCTGAACTCGCAGGGGTCAGCGGCGCGGACGCTGGTGCTGCCCGCGGGGAGTTACTCGATTGTGGCCAGCTTTCAGGGCACGACGCCCTATGCGGCCTCGAGTTCTGCGCCCATGAGCCTGACGGTCGAAGGCGACTCGAATTACGCCACCAAGGCCACGCTCACCAGCGCCACCGGCAGCAAAGGCGTCTATGCGGTGGGCGCTTCCCTCACCAGTCATTCGCTGACAGCGCCCACCGGCAGCCTGGTTTTTACCGACGTCACCCACAACCGCACCCTGGGCAGCGTCCCACTCCCGGCAACGGCGCTCGGCGGCTATCAGCCCTTCGGGCTCATCTCAACCGGCTCCAAAAGCGGACCCAACGATCTGGCGATGGGGGACTTCAACGGCGATGGCATTCCCGACCTGGTGGCACCCGACTCGGCGACCGGAGTGGTGGCCGTTTTTCTGGGCAAAGGCGATGGGACCTTTGCCGCGGCGGTGAACTATTCGACCGGTTCGGGCAGCAAGCCGCTGGAGGTCGTCACTGGCGACTTCAATGCGGATGGCAAGCTGGATCTGGCGGTTGCGCTGGGCAACCAGGCTGCGATCGCTGTCCTGATGGGCGTCGGCGATGGGACGTTTCAAGCGGCGCGCATCGTCACCACCGCCAGTTCCGTACTCTACTATCCGGTAGCCCTCACCGTGGCGGATTTCAACCATGACGGACGGCTCGACATCGCCACCGCCAACAACTCCGTGGGTGCAAGCGTCCTGCTGGGTAACGGCGACGGGACTTTTCAGACTTACAAGTCGCTAGGGTCCAGCAAGGGCCCGACTTGGATTGCCGCTGGCGACTTCAACAACGACGGCAAGCCCGACCTGGCTGTGACGACCTCGGCCAATACAGTGGACATCAGCCTGGGCAACGGCGATGGATCGTTCGCAACCTACACCAGCATTTCCACGGGCACGGGAACGGTGCCGGAATCTGTGGCTGTCGCGGACCTGGACGGCGATGGCAACCTGGACCTGGTGGTGGCCTGCTATGGAGCCAACGCGGTCGGTGTTCTGCTCGGCAACGGCGACGGCACGTTTTTGCCCATCGAGCTTTACGCCGCTGGCAGCGGCGCGATTGCCGTGACCACCACCGACCTGAACCTGGATGGCATTCCCGACCTGGTGGTGACTGATCTGACGGGCAACGGGATCAGCCTCTTCGAGGGCAATGGCGACGGGACCTTTATGCCTCTGCCCGGCTATTCGACCACCAGCGGCTCGGAGCCGGCCGCCAGCGTGGTGGCCGACCTGAACGCCGACGGCACACCCGAGATTGTCTCGGCTCTCTACGGTTCCAGTGCGCTGTACGTGCTCCAGACCGGCCGTATCCAGGGCGCTGTGCTCAAGAATGTTTCCCTCTCGACCACAGGAACGATCAATCTGACCGCCGCGTACTCCGGCGACAGCCTCTACGCTGCTTCGACCTCAGCGGCCTACGCCTTTACTGGCTCGGCCACCACCGCGGCAGCACCGGCCTTCTCGCCCGTCGCGGGCACCTATACGGCCGCGCAAACCGTAACTCTCAGTTCAACCACCAGCGGAGCGAAGATCTACTACACGCTGGACGGCACCACGCCCACCACCGCCTCCAGCCTCTATTCGACCGCACTTGCAATGAAGTCATCAATGACCGTTTCCGCCATCGCGGTTGCCACGGGCTACACCAACTCCTCGGTCGCCAAGGCTGCTTATGTGATCGAGACCCCTGCCGCTGCGCCCACGTTCTCGCCCGGCGCGGGCAAGTACACCGGAACGCAGAGCGTGACGCTCTCCAGCACCACCTCCGGCGCCACGATCTATTACACCGTCAATGGCGCCACGCCCACCACGGCCTCGGTCAAATACACCGGGCCAATCGCGGTCACGTCCAGCACCACCATTGAGGCCATTGCCACGGCGAGCCAGTCCACCAACTCCGCCGTTGCCTCGGCGGCCTACACCATAACGCAGCCGACGTTGACGCTGGCGTCGAGCGTCAGCGCTCCCAAGGCCAATCAGAGCCTGCTGTTGACCGCGACGCTGACAGCGCCGGGCGCGACCAACGTGGCGGGAACCTGGACCGTCTTCGACGGCAAGACGCAGCTTTGCACGGCCAGCCAGACCACCCAGCTGAGCTACGCCTGCACGGCCAAGCTGGCTCACGGCACGCACGCCCTCACGGCCAGCTACGCCGGCAAAAACAACGGATGGACACTGACCGCCGCGCTGTCGCTTGCAGTGAATTGAGTCACTGATCCGCTTCACACGCGGTGCTAGAGTGGTCTCATTCTCACTTGATTGCCGGGGTCCGTCTTTTTGCCTATTCTTCGTCTGCTGTTTGTGGCCATTCTCGCTCTGCCTGTTGCCGCCTCCGCCACATCCCGCATTCAGGCTGCCCCGGTTCCCAAGGAGATGCTGTCTTCCGCCTTCACCGTCCGCGTGAATGGCCAGCCGGTGGACGTAGCCCATGCTGCGGCGAGCTATGAATTTGTCAGCTTCGACACCACCGGCCCCGTGAATATTGAAGTTACGGCCGCAGAGCCGGGCTTCTGGGATCGTGGCGTGGACATTCAGCCCTGGCGATTGGGTTTGCGGCCCGTGCGCCAGGGCCAGACCATCCGCTTCCGGCTGAGCGGTCCGGCCAAGCTTTCCATTGCCCGTCCCGGGGACTTCCTGAACCACGCCGCGATGCTGTTTCTGTTTGCCGGCACACCACCCCCGCCCCCACCCACCGGACCCAACGTTCACATTGTGCCCGCGGGCATCCATCGGGAGAGTTTGAATCCGAAGAGCGGCGACACCCTCTATCTGGCTCCGGGCGCCTACATCTTCGGCAGCCTGAACCTGTGGAAGGTGGAAAACGTGAAGGTGCTGGGCCGAGGGACGATCGTCTACGAGGGCTCCCAGAACCCCAACGACGACGAAGGCTGGATGCAAAAACCCGACTGGCATTGCATCGGTTCGCTTGAGGCGCGCAAGGTGGAGATCGACGGCCTGACCTGCATTGTGAGGGCCCGGACCTGGTCCATCCAGATGAAGGATTCCAATGACTTTGTGTACAACGATCTCCGCGTCATCGGCGGCAATCCCGGCAACGCCAACCAGGATGGGATGGACTGGCTGGGCGGCGGCGACACAACTGTGCGCGATTCCTTTATTCGCGCCTCGGACGATGTGTTTGCGATGCAAGGCAACTGGGATGGCTACAAAGACGAGGACATGCTGCGCCCGGGCCACGACGTTCAGAACATCCTCATCGAGCACAGCGAGCTTTCGACCAGCATCTCCAACATCGTGCGTGCTGCCTGGCCCCGCAAAACCTACAACTCGCGCAACTTTACCCTGCGCGACTCCGACATTCTGCACGGCGGCATCGGGGCCTGCGGCCAGACCTTCGGTCTGCTCGGATTTTGGGGCGCTGACGGGGCCAAGGGCGACCACTCCAACTTCACTTTTGAAAATCTGACTCTCGACAACTGGTATTCGCTGGTGCAGATTGAGCAGCAGGAGCCGGCAGTGCACGGGTTCACCTTTCGCAATATATGGGCGCTCGACCAGCCGCCGCTGGCTGGCTCCACGGTCGCGGGCGAGGTGACGGGCGTGACCTTCGACAACGTGAAATATGGCCAGACCCGCGCCGCCGGCAATGCCGATCTGCCGCTCGTTACGGTGGACGGCACCGCGCCGGTCCAGTTTGCTGCTCCACATGGCCCGGTAGCGGCCTTTACAGTGGACCCGCCGGTTTTCGCTCCCGGGAGAAATGTCACTTTCACCGCGCAGGCCTCGCCCAAAGCGCACTACACGTGGTTCTTTGGAGACGGAACCCAGGCGACGGGCCGTCGCGTGCGCCACCGCTTTCCCGACGCGCAAGGCACGGAACTGGACGGGACCAATGGGGCCGGACGATTCCGGGTCCTGCTACATGTGGAGAGCCGGGAGGGTCAGCGCGCTCCGGATGCGACAAAGCAGGACTGGGCCGCGCAGGGCTTGGTCGCTGTCGGCCATTGGCGTGACAGCGTTGCAGATGCCCGGCCAGGCGAGCCTGGACTTGCGTGGCAGATTTTCCCCGGCGCGTGGACCGAATTGCCCAATCTGGCCGCCGAGCACGCTGTTTTCAGCGGCGAGTCGCCCAATCTGCAGGCGAATGCGCAGGGCTTTACCAAGTATGCCGCGGTCTGGGATGGCCAGATCGACATTCCGGCCGACGGCGGCTACACGTTTCATCTGATGGATCGCGACGGAGCGCGCCTGGTGATCGACGGCGTGGAAGTGGCCAAGACCGGGCCGCCGTTCGCGCAGGTCTGCGGCTCGCCGGGCAACGCAATGCGCTACGACCGCGGCTCGCTGGGGCTGCGCGCGGGCAAACACGCATTCCATCTGGAAGGACTGCACTCGGCCAGCCAGGGCGGGCCACGCCTGTTGTGGGAAGGCCCGGCGCTGCCGCGGACCGATGTGCCTCCTGCGGCGTATAGCCATCCGCAACGGGACGGGGTGAAGGCGGGGACAAGGGACTAGGGAACAGAAAAGCTGTGCCCTTGCTGCTTTTGGGGGGGCGTTGCCGCCATTTCGAGAGCGGCGTACCATTGCTTCCATGGCAACCTACCGCGTCGCTCTCCGCCGTTCCGAAGAAGGTTACAGTGTGTCATGCCCCGGTCTGCCTGGCTGCTGGTCCCAGGGAGCGACTGAAGAAGAAGCCCTCGCGAACATTCAGATCGCCATTCAAGAGTATGTCGAGGCGGCTGAGGAATTGGCGCGCGAAGATGATGGTCGCCTCGTTGAAGTCAGGATTGCATAGATTGCGGATATAGCGCTTGTCGGTTCGACTATATGTACTCGTCCCAAATTATTTTTTGCGACACGATTCGTGTGTTCTTATGTCTCTTTATTTCGCGTTATTTCGCAGTATCTCGCACGGCCATACAAGTAACATCTTTGATTGCTTGTGTTTAGATGAATTTTGACCTTGACGCTGGTGCTGAGGCAGTGGATGATCCTCTATCCGGCAGTTTCCCGGGCTAAAAGTCTAGAACGATAGACTGGTAGCGGCTTTTCTATTCAGGGGGGTGTCACCCGATGGGTGAGTCGCCGGGGTCAGAAA
>Ga0224527_1000406_pt1 | contig 29351 bp, 20 predicted proteins | sample CBST0metaG_FD_179882 | JGI IMG/M metagenome (GOLD analysis project Ga0224527, IMG submission 179882) | Peat soil microbial communities from Stordalen Mire, Sweden - C.B.S.T0 | ecosystem: Environmental > Terrestrial > Soil > Wetlands > Peat | place: Sweden: Norrbotten County, Stordalen Mire... | reverse complement strand
CGGGAGCAACGGCGACATCCGGGGTAACAGTGACTGGGAGCGGAGATTACTCGGGTGCAGTGAGCCTGACATGTGCGCTCACGTCGTCACCAGCGGGTGCGGTCAATCCTCCGTCTTGCTCGATCGGTCCCTCGAGCGTGGCAATAACTTCCGCTACGACCACGGGAACGACGACGGCCACCGTGAGCACGACCGCCCCGAGCACAGCAAGCTTGCGATTGGGGAATTCAGGATGGTTCAAGACGGCTGCCGGCACCGTAACTCTTGGGCTGCTGCTGTTTTTCGTGCCTGGCCGTTGGCGCAAAGTACGAAAGATGTTGAGTGTCTTGGTGCTTGTTTCTGCATTGGGATTTGCGGCGGTGGGATGCGGCGGAACGGCAAGCCCAAGCGGTGTTGGCACGACAAAAACGACACCGACAGTAACCGTAAAGCCGGCGAGCAATTCAATTAGTGCGAACGATTCTGTCTTAGTTGCAGTGGCAGTTGCGGGCTCTGGGACATCTGCTCCAACGGGAACGGCGACTTTGACGAGCGGAAGTTACAGTTCGTCAGCAGTGCCCGTTTCAAGCGGAGCAGCGAGTATAACGATTCCCGCCAGTTCGCTCGCGGTCGGGACCGATACATTGACGGTGGATTATTCGGGTGATAGCAACTACAACTCAGCTACCGGGACGTCGCCGTTGACGGTGACCAGTCCGGTTGTACGTGGCGGCACGACGGCTGGCACTTATACATTCACCGTGACAGGAACGGGCAACGATGCGTCGAAGACGACAATGACAGCGAATTTCACTGTGACTGTGAATTAAGAGCCGATTCGGGATACGCGCTACCGCTTTAAGCCGACCAGGCGGCTCGACTGGGACGCGTATTCGAGATGAATCCCATATCGAGCGAGATGCCGCGCACACATTGCAGAAGATGATTTGCAATGGAGGGCAGCTTTTGCGCCGTGACTCGGAACGACGGGCCAGAGACGCTGACTGCAGCGACCGGCTGGCGTTGCGCATCAAGCACGGGAACGGCGATGCAGCGCAGACCCTCTTCCAGTTCTTCATCGTCGACGGCATAACCGCGACGCCGTGTCTTCTCGATCTCCGTACGTAGAGCCTCGGGCGTACCGATAGTACGGTGAGTAAACCGCTCGAAGCGGGTGCGACGCAACACGTCAGCGATGCGATCTTCAGGGAGAAAAGCCAAAATCGCCTTGCCTACCGAAGTGCAATGCACGGGATTGCTCGAGCCAATGCGCGTAATCATGCGGACCGTACGGCCGGGCTCGATCTTGTCGATATAGATAACGCGGGCTTGCTCGAGGATGCAGAGATGGGCGGTTTCTTCTGTCTCCGCAACGAGCCGGCGAAGGTGCGGCTGAGCGCGCTCGCGAAGGTCGTACTGCTCGATGGCGCGATTGCCAAAGTCGAAGAGCCGCAAGCCGAGGCGAAATTTTCCGCTGGCGGTGCGCTCAACCATGTGATGACGCTCAAGAACCATGAGGAAGCGGTGCGCCGTGCTTTTGTGCAACTGGAGAGAGGAAGCCACCTGCGCGAGTCCGAGCGGTGTATCGCTTTCTCCGAGCAGGTCAAGGACTGCAAATGCACGATCCAAGGCCTGAACTTTGTATGTTCCCTGGGGAGCGGCGTCTCGCATTATGAACCTCCGTGTCGCAAAATGGTCAAGTTAAGATTCCCAGATTACGCGGTACCGTGTCAACTACTGATACGACCGTATCAAAATACGATCCGTCATAAGGCGAAATGCCAGTTAACTTAAGAGACGAGAAGACACGGCCTGAAGGCTCAGGCTGGAATGATGTCGCCCTCTCCAGGAGCGAGAAACAGGTTGGCCTCGAGACCGTGCTGGCGCGTGTAGAGGTCGTAATAGCGACCACCAAGCGCAAAGAGCTCGGCGTGATTGCCGCGCTCCACGATCCTTCCCTGTTCCACGACGAGGATCTGATCGGCGCGTCGGATGGTGGAGAGGCGATGGGCGATTACGAAGGTTGTGCGCCCTTGCATCAGTTGATTTAATCCGGCCTGGATCATGGCCTCCGATTCAGAGTCGAGCGAACTGGTGGCCTCATCGAGAATCAGGATGCGTGGTTGGGCGAGCAAGGCACGAGCGATCGACAGACGTTGACGCTGGCCGCCGGAAAGCTTGACGCCGCGTTCGCCAACGATGGTGTCGTAGGCATCGGGAAAACGCTCGGCGAATTCATCGACACGCGCTGTGCGACAGGCAAAGAGGAATTGTTCTTCAGTGGCATCTGGCCGCGAAAACATGATGTTCTCGCGAATGGTTCCGTCAAAGAGGAATGAGTCCTGGAGTACTACTCCGAGTTGTGAACGAAATGTGTTCAGGTCAACGTGCGCAAGGTCGATACCGTCGACGGTCACGCGGCCCTTGGATGGTGTGTGAAAGGCGCACAGCAGACTGATGACGGTGGATTTGCCTGAGCCCGAGGAGCCTACCAGCGCGGTGACGGTTCCCGGTTCCGCGGCAAAACTTATTCCATGAAGCACGGGATTGCCGGGCTCATAAGCAAACTCGACATCTTCAAATTGCACGGCGCCATGGATGGGAGGCATTTGCAGAGTGCGGCCGGGAACGTTGTTCTCTTCCAGCTCACTCATGATTTCGCCGGTGCGGTCGAGACCGGCAAAAGCCTCAGCCAGTTGAGTGCCGATGTTCACGATCTGAAAGACGGGCGCAATCATGAAAGCGAGAAACATGTTGTAGCTGAAGTAGTCTCCGACGGACCAAGTATGCGCGAGCACGCTATGGCCGCCGAGCCACATGACCAATGCCGAGACGAGCCCGAGGACGGTTGTGGAGGCAGAGCCGAGCATGCTGGTCATGGTGAGCGACTTCATCACATTGGCGAGCAGGCGCTCAACTCCGGCTGCGAATACAGAGGCTTCGCGTTCCTCGGCGTGATAGCCCTTGATGACGCGAACGCCGCCGAGCGACTCGGTAAGACGGCCAGTAACTTCGGCATTGATTTTGCCGCGCTCGCGAAAGATGGGGCGAATCACTTTGAACGCGTATTGAAGAACGAAGACAAAGGCGCCGACCACCGCAAAAACGGTGAGGGTCACCGTTACGCTGCGATGCAAAAGATAAATGAAGGCCAAGACAGCAGTGACGAGGCCGCCGACAAACTCGACGAGGCCGGTGCCGACCAGGTTGCGCACGCCTTCGACGTCGGTCATGATGCGTGCGACGAGCGTGCCGGTGCGGTTTTCATCGTAGTATGCGACAGAAAGCAGGCCGACATGACGCTGAACCTGGCGACGCATTTCAGCAATGAGGCGCTGGCCTGCTTTTGATAAAAGCTGGGTGAGCGCAAAAGAAGTTATCGCCTGCACGATCATCGCCGAAAAGACGATCACGATCATCTTGGGGAGCAATGCGGCATTGCCATTAGGCGATAAGACTTTGTCGAGCAGGGGCTTCGAAGTGTAGGGCAGCACCAGTCCGGCCACTCGATTGACGGCCATCAAACATAGCCCTGTTATCAAGAGCCCCATACGCGGAGCAACAAGTGTGCGAATCTGAGGCCACAGTTTTTTCAGGCTGGGCTTGCGCTTGGGTAAATCTGCCTGCCCGGCGCGAGCACCACCGCCGCGCGCTGGACGCTCTGCACGCATTGCCATTCCGCCGCCGCGCATGGTGCTCATGGTCTATACCTTTCCCGAACGTCGCGCCGCGATGAACGAGCGGACGCAGAGGAGCACGTAAATCAGCATCAACACAGCCATCGTGGATTTCGATGCGAGTGCGATGTGATCTGGTTCGAGGCCTGCCGCTCGAGCGCTCGCATAGCCGCGAACCGCCTCGACTAAGCCGCCCAGAAACCCCACCAAGCCGATGGTGACATTGACGTGCATGAAAAGCTTACGGCGGCTTTCGCTGGGACTGATGGCGAACCATCCAAAGATGCCGAGCGCAAGGCCAAACCAAGTTGGAATTAGGGCGGTGGGATGTTGGCTGCCTGTGCCGAGATACCCGGCCAGCCCGAGCGCAGCCATAAGCACTGCGAAGACCAATGTTACTTTCGCCATTCGTGACCTCTCACTATCTAACGCAAGCTTATCAGTAGGTTGGATTCGACCCACTGACCTTCGATGCACTAATGTGGTTTGAGCCTGGCCGGATCAGCGTTGAATACGCGCCGAACCGCCCTTAGCGAACGCTCGCACCTGATCGACCGTCGCCATGGTTGTGTCGCCGGGAAAAGTAGTCAACAGCGCGCCATGTGCCCAACCTAATTTCACGGCCTCTTCGGGCGGTTCGCCTGACAACATACCATAGATGAAACCGGCCGCGAAGCCATCGCCTCCGCCGACGCGATCGAGCACGTCGAGTTCGGCAGTCGGCGCGGCGTAAGTCTTGCCATCGATCCAGGCAACGGCGCTCCAACTGTGGCGATTGGTGGAATGAACTTCGCGGAGGGTGGTTGCGACGACCTTTACATGCGGATGCTTTTTGACCACCTTGTCGATCATGCCAAAAAACACGCTGGAATCGAGCTTTGATTTAGCGGCCACCTCAGGCCCGGGAATGCCCAACCCCTTTTGCAAATCCTCTTCGTTGCCCACCAGGACGTCGACGTTTTGTACAATGCGCGCGATCGTTTCAACTGCACGCTCGTCTCCGCCATGAATCTTCCACAGTTTCTCCCGGAAATTCAGATCGAACGAGGTCACTGCGCCCGCTTCCTTGGCGGCTTTCATCATCTCCGCGGCGAGCTCCGCAGTGGTAGGAGAAAGAGCGGCAAAGATTCCCCCGCAATGCGCCCAGCGAACACCGCCGGAGAAGATTGATTTCCAATCAAAATCGCCCGGCTTTAACAGCGCAGCAGCCTCATTTGAGCGGTTGTAGAACACGACGGGGCCGCGCACGCCGTATCCGCGATCGCTATATACGGTGGCCATGTTCGGGCCGGTAACACCGTCGTGTTTGAAATGCTTGTAGAACGGCTTGACGCCCATGGCGCGCACGCGCTCTGCGATAAGGTCGCCGATCGGATAGTCAGACATGGCGCTGACAATCGCGGTCTTCATTCCAAAACAGTCCGAGAGATTTGCGGCCACGTTGAACTCACCGCCGCTGACGTGGATGCGGCATTCGGTGGCTTTTCTAAAGGGAATCACTCCGGGATCGAGCCGGTGAACAAGCGCTCCCAAGGAAAGAAAATCGAACTCCGCATCCTTGCGGATATCCAGTCCGTTGCTCATTACTTCATCACTCCTGATTCTGTTTTAGCAGTTGGAGATTAACTGTCCGAAAATATCGCCTGCGTAAGAGTGGCTTACGCTCCAGCATTTTGTTTCACGTCCGCCAGTATCTGATCGACTGTCCATTCATTGCCAGGATAGAAGCGGAGGACCTTGCCGTCGGCCCCGATCAGCGTAGTTGAAAGTGAATGCGTGATCGCGGCATCGGCGTCGCGGGTGATGCCCACATCAAAGAACAGAGCCATCTTTTCGAGTTCCGGCTTGTCGGGTACAGCGAAATCCCAGTGCACAAAAGCATCTTTGTCGTCGCTCCCGATATAGGTGGCGCCGTAGGCTCGCAACCGATTCGGCGTATCGTTATCCGGATCGAAGCTTACACACAGTAGGTGAGTTTTTTTATAGAGGGCGGGATTAGCGGCCAATTGGCGATTCACGTCGGCAAACTGATGAGTTACACGAGGACAGAAATTGGGAAGCGGGCAACGCGTGTAGATGAAGGTGACAAGCAATTCCTTACCGCGAAACTGATCCAGATGGACTGTGTGGCCATCTTGATTGCGCAACTTGAAGTCTGGAACAGCATCACCCGGCGACGGTACATGATACGAGACTTTGGGCTTGTAATCGGGCTTGGCCTGGGCCACGACGACAATATGGTCCAACAAGATGTCGGCGTCGGAGCGCTGCGACACCAGTAAGTCCGCAGTGATGAAATCGCCGGGATGTAACTCTGCGAGGATGCTGGGGTCCTTGAGCTTGTAGGGCATAGTCATCGCTTCCATGAAACCGGGGACGGCATCATGATTGAGCGTGACCTCGCCCGTGGCAGAGTTGGTTAACACTACTCTTCCACGCAAGTGGTAGACCTTATATGAAGCATCGGCGGCGGACTGCGGGCCAGGATTTGGGCCGTGGTGGCAGCCCGTCGTGGTCAAAACTGCGAGGAGTAAACCGGCAAGCAATCGACAATTCACTCCTCAGTGTACAACTGCGGGCGGGGTGGCCTGGGACGCGAATGGCGCGAACCTCGTCTGACGCGATATAACCCTGGAATGGGACTAAACTCTGCAGCGGCGATGGATGCGTGGCTACTCGAAGGGCGGCTTGTGGTCGCGTCGAGCGATCGAGCCGCGCGAGCGATCGCGTCGAACTTTCATCGTGCACGCCAGGCAGACGGTCTTGCCGCGTGGCCGGCGCCCAATGTCCTCCCCTGGCAACGGTTTGTACGCACCGCATGGGAGAATCGCGCGGAAGAGGGATGCCTGGTTCTGAGCGCCGTGCAGGAGCAGTCCGTCTGGACGCGCATTCTCGAGGCAAGCGGCAACTCGGCGGCGCTGCTCGACGGTCCACGACACCGCCTTGCTGCGATGGCGATGGGGGCGCATGACCTCCTCAGTTCGTATGCGCCGAAGCTACTACGCCCATCGGCGCGCAACGGGTGGCATCAGGATGCGGCTGAATTCAGCAAGTGGCTGAGAGATTTTGATGATGAGTGCCGATTCGGAAGCTTGCTGAGTGCGAGTCGGCTGCCGAATGAACTTATCCCGTTGCTCGAAGCGGATCGATCGCCACGGGAACCATTATTGCTTGCAGGCTTCGATCGGCTGTTGCCAATTCAGCGCAGCCTGTTCGATGCGTGGGGAGATTGGCGCGAAAGCGAGCAGGGTTCGATCGCCTCTGACGTTCGCTCCTTTATAGCGGACGATCGTGGGCGGGAATTGGCCGCATGCGCCCAGTGGTGCGCGAAACAATTACGTGATGATGCTCATAAACGACTACTTGTCATCGCGAGTGATGCTTCACAACGACGGGGCGAATTCGAGCGGACGTTTCTCAGGTACGTTCGACCGTCGGAGCCGGAGCAGTTCGAGTTTTCACTCGGGGTTCCGTTGAACCAAGTGCCGTTGGCACGGAGCGCGCATCTTGTGTTGCGCTGGCTCGGCAAGTCGATTGAGGAACATGAACTTGATTGGTTGTTCCACACCGGCTACGCGGCATCAAGTGCAATGGAAACTGCGAGCCTGCAGGCGTTTATGCGGGCGTTGCGCCGACGTGGCCTTGAGCGTACGGAATGGTCGTTTAATACATTCGCCGGCCAACAGATTGGAGCGAATCGATTGCCGTTAGAGTGGGTTCAGCGAATGACGGAGGCGCAACGGATGTTGGAATTGCCTTCCCAACGCACTCAACATCCGCTTGATTGGGCTGGGCTTGTATCCAAAGTGCTTGAGGTAGCGGGATGGCCCGGCTATCGCCCGCTTTCGAGTGCGGAGTTTCAAGCCGCTCGGCGCTTGCAACAGGCTGTGGACACTTGTGGCTCACTCGGATTCGACGGCCGATCAACCGACTGGAAGACTTTCCTTAGCGAGCTTGAACGGATATTGCATGAGACGCTGTTTGCACTTGAATCGCAAAACGCGCCGATCGTGATCGCTGGTCCTGCCGAGTCCGCGGGTCTCACAGCAGATGCGATTTGGTTTCTTGGCGCAACGGAAGAGGCGTGGCCGGCGCGGGGTTCTACGCATCCATTGCTGCCGATCGAAGTACAGCGCAAGACAGGCATGCCGCACGCCACACCGCAACTCGATTGGGATTTGACGCAGGCGATTACCACTCGACTTATTAGCTCGGCTTCTGAGGTGCGATTCAGTTGCGCATTGCAAAACGAAGGCGTGGAATCGAAGCCGTCAAGAGTAATCAACCAAGTGGTTGAAGGTTCAGAACCCGTTCCGCTGGAGTTTGCGCCCGAGCCCGACGGACCTGCGCTAACGATTTTAGTTGAAGATGCGAGCAGGATTCCGCTGCCTTCAATGAGAGTTGCGGCAACTTCCGATTTTGAAGAAGACACTGCGAAAACCCGCGGAATTCCGGGCGGCTCGACGGTGCTCACATCGCAGTCACAGTGTCCGTTCAAGGCATTCTCGACGGCGCGCCTCGCGGCCAAGAGCTGGGAACCGGCCGAGACAGGTCTAAGTGCATCGATGCGCGGCCAATTGTTGCATGGCGTGATGCATGCGATCTGGAGCGGGCCGCCCAAGGGCATTCGTTCGCTCGATCAACTGCGGGCGCAAACCGATCGTGCCTATTTTATTGCAGGCCATGTGCGGAGGGTATTGAGAGACAAGATCCCTGCCGCAGCCCGCGAACAGATGCCGCGACGTTATTTGGAGCTCGAAGAAGAGCGCCTCATTCGCGTGGTTTCGGAATGGCTCGAGTACGAACTTACTCGGCAACCATTCGAAGTAGCAACTACGGAAGCTGAGAAGCAGGTGACTGTAGACACTTTGGCACTTAACCTGCGCCTCGATCGCATCGATCGACTCAACGATGGATCACTCTTGGTGATCGATTACAAAACTGGCGACGTCTCGACTGCATCATGGGAGTTGCCACGCCCCGATGACGTGCAATTACCGTTGTATGCCGGCTTTGCTCTCGAACCAGAAGAAGTTCTAGGGGGATTGGTGTTCGCGAAAATACGCGCGGGCAAGCATTGTTTTACTGGACGCGTTGGCGATGCGCGTGCCACGCTGCTTGGCGACCTTGGAATGAGATCGGCGCTCGTCAAAGATGCGCTCACGGCGGAGCAGCTTATCGATTGGAGAGATGCCATCGAGCAACTCGCTCGTGATTTTGTCTCAGGTCGCGCCGATGTGAATCCCGGCCTTTACCCGGAAACATGCAAGCGATGCGGCCTGCAGACTCTATGTCGCATACTGGAAAGCCGCAATGCGTCGACAGAAGATGACGACAGTGGCGACATGGAGGCGACCGATGAATAGCTCGCGGCCCACGCCACCAGCCGATCAAGCTCAGAGAATCCTAGCTCTCGATCCATCGCGCTCAGTATTGGTCAAAGCACCGGCAGGCTCTGGAAAAACCGACCTGCTCACGCGCCGTTTTTTGCGGCTGTTGAGTGAAGTGGAAGATCCCGCGCAAATCGTGGCCATCACATTTACCAAAGCTGCGGCTGCGGAGATGCGAAACCGAATATTATCAGAGCTCGAAATAGCGGCGGGCAGCAGCGATCGAACGGATGATGAGTTTGCCATGAACACCTTGGCGCGGCGAGCATTGGAGAGGTCGCAACTGCTGGGTTGGAATCTGTTGGATCTGCCTGGACAGTTTCGCATATCGACCATCGATTCATTCTGTCGCGAGCTTGCATTGCAGCAGCCGCTTTTGTCGGGGTTGGGTGCTGACCTCGACATTGCCGAGCAGCCTGCAGATCTCTATCGGAGAGCGGCGCGCGCCACGTTAGAGCAGATTGATGGTGCGGACCCGGCACTTAGCTCTGCGATTGGGAGACTGCTGCTGTGGCGGGATAACGGATGGCAGGAAATGGAAAACCTGCTGATCGTGATGTTGCAACAACGCGACCGCTGGATGCAAGAGTTTGTGCTCAATCGCGAACCGGACTGGGATTCGCTGAGAAGCAAGCTTGAGCGACCGTTTGTTCATGCGATTGAAGAGGTACTTAATGAACTTGGTCGTTTATTGAATCATGTTCCGGGCGCCTGCAACGAAGCAATGGAGTTGGCTCGCTTCGCTTGTGTGCAAAGCGGAAACGTTCTCCACCGCGAACTTGCCGAGCTCGCAGATTTCCCTTGTGGACCATTTACTACTGCAGACGAAATCGAAGAAGCGCGCCAGGCGCACGCGTGTCTCGCGCAATTGCTTCTTACCTCTGGTGGAGCTTTTCGCCGAAGCGTCGACATTCGCATCGGGTTTCCTCCGGATAGAAAGGCAGAGAAGCAGCGCATTCTCGCATTGATCGATCAACTGAAGGGTGTACCGGGGCTAGAACAATCTCTCAGCGCTTTGTGCGAGTTGCCGCGCGTCCGATATACCGAAGATGAATGGCAGATTGTCCAAGCCTGTTTTGCTCTACTTCGCCGCGCGGTTGGTCACCTGCAAGTGGCGTTTGCCGAGGCAGGCCGCGTCGATTTCATCGAAATAGCACAGAGAGCTCAACTGGTACTGATGGGCGAAGACCAGTTACCTACCGATGCCGCAATCGCCTTGGCCGATGGAATCCGCCACCTTCTTGTCGATGAATTTCAAGATACAAGCCGTCGTCAGCATACATTGATTGCAAGCCTGGTTGCAGCTTGGCCCGACACTATCGGGCGGACTGTTTTTTTGGTGGGCGATCCAATGCAGTCTATCTACTTTTTCCGTGACGCCGATGCGGAATTATTTCCGCGCGTGCAATCGATCGGATTGGAGTTGCGCGCTGCGGACCCGCATCAATTCGATTTCGTTCCCCTCACTTCGAACTTTCGCACTGTACCCGATCTGGTGGAAACAATTAACACGCATTTCACGCAGATCTTCGCTAATAGCGATGACAGCGGGATCAATTTCTCCAGGTCGGAGTCTGCGCGGACGGTGGCACGCGGCTTAGCTCCGTCGTTCGATCTGCATCTCGCTTTTGTGCCGCAGAGCGCGCGCGGCGGTTCATCTGATCGGGACAAGGCAGAAGAGAAAGAGGCTGCGATCGAACGGCGCGACGCGGTTCGCGCTGCGCAGATTACGGAAATCACGACACTCATCTGCAGTGATATTCAGCGCATGGAAGAAGCACGCCTGAGCGGAAATAAATATCGCATCGCTGTTCTCGGTAGGACTCGCAGTGCCCTTGCTCCTATTGCCAAAGCACTGCGCGAGGCTTCAATTCCCTTCCGGGCGATCGATCTTGAGCCGCTCGCGGATCGGCCTGAAGTGCTGGACGCGCTGGCGTTGGCAAAGGCGCTTTTCAATCCGGAAGATCGAATTGCGTGGCTGAGTGTATTGCGCGCTCCATGGTGCGGACTTTCGCTCATTGACTTGCATCAACTCACGAGCGCAGACGACCCGAACGTGATTGCCAGGCGTGTTCCCGACTTGCTGACCGAGCGAATCGAACTGCTCAGCGACGACGGACAAGCGGCTATCAGGCGTTTACTTCACACCCTCGAATCTGTTCCCGCAAATCGCGCAGCGCGTCCAAGTTCATCGCTCGGCACGTGGCTCGAACAGGTCTGGCGCGCTGTCGGCGGCGCCGACTGCGTAGACGCAACTGCGCAAGCAAATCTAAGTGAGCTTTGGAGTTGCCTCGACCAATTACCCAATGGAGAAACGGATCTGTTGGGTCGTGGGCTGGACGCCGCACTGCAAAAGCTGACCGCGCAGGCTGATCCAGCGGCGAGTAGCGACTGCGGCGTGCAGTTAATGACCATTCATAAAGCGAAGGGGTTGGAGTTTGAAGTTGTCATTGTGCCGGAGTTGCAGGCAGGGTCTGGTCGCGGTCGCGGAGGTTTGCTTTCGTGGCTCGAACGCGGTCTTGCACATCCCGATGAGTCGGGAGAGATCACGGAGTTTCTGGTCGCGCCGCTTCAACCCAAGGGCGAGGACCGCGGCAAAGCGAAAGAATGGGTAGATCGCGTTTACCGACGCCGTGAATCACAGGAGACTCGAAGGATTTTGTACGTAGCTGCGACGCGTGCGCGCGAAGAACTTCATCTATTTGCTCGACCCACATTCAAGACTGATAAAAACGGTGAGCTCGTCTTGTGCGAACCTTCAGATAGCTTACTGTCGACTGCATGGCCAGCTCTCGGAACAGAGGTGATGGCCCGATTTGAGGAGTGGAAACAGGAGCAGACGCGTGAAGAAGCAGAGGTCGCATCGATTGCAGCGAGCGCTGGGAACGTGCTGGTGATGCAGTCGCCTGCCAAGCCAACTTTGCTTCGACGACTTCCTTCCAGCTATCAGTCCGCCGATGCTTTTGGCGCGAGTCATTCAGCTGAGGCGTCGAATGTAATTGCAGTTGTCGGGTCAGGCCTATACGGACGTCACGAAGGATCGATGCTTTCGCGAGCATTGGGAACCGCCGTTCATTCCTTCTTCGAACATCTCGCGCGGCTGCGAGTTTCAAATGAATTGCCCGAAGCCTGCGAGATACTGCAAAACTTTGTCCCGCGGATTGCAGCGCAGGTGCGAGCCGTCGGCGTCGAACACGCTCACGCTTCTCACATCGCGACGAAGGCACTCGACATTACCTTGAATGCGTCGCGAGACGGGATTGCTCGCTGGATTCTTTGTCCGCATGAAAGCGCCACAAGTGAAGTGCGATGGGCAGGCATAATCGATGGTAGTTTACGCACCATCCAAGTGGATCGGGCCTTTCGCGCCGGCATCATTCCGCTATCTGAAGGAGATGATGCGTGGTGGATTATCGACTACAAGACGACGCATGCCGACGATATTGAAGCTGAATTAGCACTGCCACAGCTGCGGCCACTGTTCTCGCCGCAGCTTGAGCTCTATGCTCAAGTACTTCGCATGATGCATGGAAATGAAATTCGCGTGCTCGCCGGACTTTACTATCCGCATATGCTTGCGTTTGATTCATGGGAGTTATAGCGATGGGTTGGAAGGCGAATGATCACTCATGCGTTCACGCCTAATCCAATTGCGCGCATGAGCTTTAAGGCATTGCTGGTTTGTACGACACCGGGCTTCAATTTGTAGTCGAAGATGAGCTGTTCGTCCTCAAGCCGATCTTCAAAATGACAGTTGAATGCTCGCCCATCCGGCGCATCCGCAATGTGGGTCAGAGCAAGATCGTGCGTGCTGACGATACCTATCGCATTCTTCTCCATAAGCGAGCGCAACACAAATTGCGTTCCCACGAGCCGGTCGTGCGAGTTAGTGCCGGATAACAATTCATCAAGCAGGAAGAGCACGGGAATGGGTTCTCGCGTTAGGTCAGTGATGAGCTTGACTCGATGGATCTCAGCATAGAATCTCGACATACCTCCGGCCAGCGAGTCGAGAATGCAGATGGACGCGGCGACTGCGAGCGGCGACAACCGAAGCCGCCGCGCGCGCACAGGCGCACCACATTGGGCCAATACAGCATTAACGCCGATGCTGCGAATGAACGTGCTCTTGCCTGCCATGTTAGGACCGCTCAGGATCATTACCTGCGCGTTGGCAGCAAGTTTTACATCGTTGGCAATGGCTTTGTCAGCGGGAAGCAAGGGGTGCGCAAGTACATCGGCCTCAAATAATGGACCCGTTGCTACAAATTCCGGCATGACATACTCCGGGTGTTCGTAGGCAAAACCTGAGAGTGAAGCGAGAGCCTCGAATTCCCCGACCGCATGGAGCCAGGCACGAATGGCGGGACCGAATTCGCACTGCCAACGTTCAGCAACGAAGACTAGCTGCGCGCTCCAAAACGTGACCAGGTCAAGCGGCCTTAGAAACAAGCTGTGTCGCGATTCAATTAAATCGGTGATGCGTGCAAGCCTGCGAATCGCCGCGGAAGGCGCCACTCCATCGGTTTTAAATGCAGCCTGAATGTCGAGCGACTTGCCTTGCGAAAAGTGTTCCTGCTCAAGCACCACCAGAATCTCCGCCAGCAGCTTCAAATCGTCGCTGGCTTTTTCGATGCCGGCGACTGCATTTTCCGAACGAGCATGCAGCTTGTGGGAGTAGGCAAAGTTAATAACCGTGATCAGAATCGCAGGCAAGGGCCAATCCCAGGTTGCCCAACAAACCAGGCTCGCAATCCACAGAAGCGCCAATATGGTCGTCGCGGCGCGTGTAGCGATGGTGCTGAGAACGGGCGCGCGCTCACCCCACGCGGAGAGCATTTCAGAATGCACGCCGGCTCGAACGGTCTCGCCCGTTGACCAAAGTCTTTCGCGAAATGAAAGGCGCGGCTCGATGTCACGAATGGCCGCCTGGCGCGATGCGATCTCATCGATCGGAGCCGGCCGAAGCAGCCACTTTGCCAGAGTCTCTTCCCCGGTACGTGTGCGCGCGGTGGAGAGATACTCGAACAACGACGCCTCACCGAACAGGTCGAGGTCTCGCGCGTAGGGATGCGACGGGGTAAGAAAGCGCTCGCCGCCATCGCCGCCTTGTGCCCATGTTCCGTTGAGCCGGGCCAACCCGCGCTCATAGAAAAGAATCGCCCTTGCACGGTACCGAATCGAGACGAGCAGCTTTTCCTGCAGGACCGCGAGTACTACAAACACTGCGATTGGCGCCAGAAGATAGAGGAGAACGGAAACATTACGAATCAATGGGAGTGCAGCTAAGAGAGTGACGGCGGCGGTAGCAAGCTTGCTGTAGCCGAAGAGGCGCTCGCGATGTTTTTCGGCTGCCTGCAATTGGTTGAGCTGGGTCAGCCGTTCGGCGTAGACTGTCGCAGGCGACGGATCGTAGCTGCCTGCCGCATTCCCTTCCCTGTTGTGCTCCATGAACTTCAGACTACCGCATTAGGGATGCGTGGTGATTGGTCCGCAAGTGATTCGCTCCGCAAATGCACTTATTGCACGAAACGAATATTACTTGAGAAAGTAATACGGATCGGGATATTTGACGGAGTACTCGGCCTTGGGATCGCCTCGGAGATCGCTCCATTGGTCTCCTATGTTCAAGATAATTTTGTATCCCTGGGACTGGAGTTTGGCGCGCTCAGCGGACTTATAGGCTTCGGCGGTTAGTGATTTCTGAGTTGGCTGGCGCAGAATCAATTGCTGCCACTGGTCGAAGCCTTGAGAGTGGAGATTTCGTTCTGTAACTTCACGCTGGTTCTCGCCGCGGCCGGTGAGAAAGAAGATACTCACATCGAGTTGTTGAGCCTGCTTGTAGACGCGAAGCGTAGCGGCTATCGCCGGCGCATTCGCTGAATCGACCCAGGCACCAAACGCCTTACTGTCATAAGCAAATCCGGCGTTAACCATCTCTTCATAGTTAGAGAGCGTGGTCTCATCGATGTCGAGCACGAGGGCCAGCTTCTGATGCGGGTCAGGATGGATGATGCGACGATGAAGAAATGCAATGGCACGGTCGGCCTGGAGATCGAGGTCCTTGGCGTAGCATCCGCAGTTGCAAGTGCAGTCATGATACTGGCGCACCTCATCCTTGAGCGTATCGAGATTTGGGATGCGCTCGCCGGGCGCCAATGCGGCTACACGTTGCGGCGATACGCTACGGTTTGCGGGGATCTGCTGAGCGCTGATGCACCAGTGCCCGATCCCCAACGTTAGCGATGCTGCCAGAATCCTAGAACACGCCCTCAAGCTAACTTCCTCCGTGCGAAATCGAATCGTACCAAGCTGCATAGCATCCTGACCATCATCGCACTTGTCTGTCTTCAAGTTCTCGCGAGAAGTTACACTGGAATTATGATCCGGGTTCTTCGCCCCATACCCTTCGAGTCACTCAAGCTTCTGGTCTTCGATCTGGACGGAACGCTGATCGATTCCGCGCAGGACTTGTGCAACAGCGTCAATGCGGCCCTGGTGCACATGGGCCGCCCGCAGTTGCCGGAAAGAATTATAGCCAGCTTCGTCGGAAATGGCGCGCCGATGCTGGTGAGACGTTCTCTGGCGGCGGAGCACGGGGTCAAGCCCGAGATGATCGATGACCACGAGTTGGCCACGGCCTATGCGTTTTTCCTCGACCACTATCGCGAGCACAAGCTGGATTTCACTTACGCGTATGAGGGCGCGTTACAGTCGTTGGCCGCGATCCACCACGGACCTGACGGCACGCAGCGCACCATGGCCGTGCTCACGAACAAACCGGTGCGTCCAGCCCGCGCTATTTGCGAAGGACTCGGCATGGGCAGTTATTTTCGGAGTATTTACGGCGGTGACAGCTTCCCGCTCAAGAAGCCGGATCCGATGGGACTGCGGTCGATTATGGAAGAGGCAGGCGCCCGGCCTGAAGAAACCTTGATGATTGGAGACAGCAGAGTCGACGTGCAAACAGCGCGCAATGCCGGAGCGTGGAGCTTGGGTTGCGCATTCGGTTTTGGACCGCAGAACCTGATGGAAACGCCGCCAGATGTCGTGGTTGACTCAGCGTTTGACTGGACGACCGTTCTCAATCCTGAGAAAATCGATGTAATGCAATAGTCATTGGGCAGGCGCCCGAAGATTTCAACCGCAGGGTCGTTGGCGCAGCAGAGCAGCTTTTTTTGAGTTGCATTTACCGCAGACGGACCCCTTAGCGGAGGCGGCGCTTCCCTTTTAGCATCCCTTTGGCCGCGGGAGCACGCGAATGGTGTGGCCATTCGTCAAGTTTTATAAAGGTTTCCAGCGAACCAGCGTTTCCGATGCTGTCCTAATTTTTGGAGATTCGCAACATGCGCCCTCTTGCCTTGGTTGTCTTATTATTCTCTCCGCTTGCCCTCTTCGCTTGCAATTCCGCCAACCCTGCGCCACCGGCGCCCCCGTCGCTCAGCGGCGTTGTGGCCGATCCGACGGGAGCCATCGTGCCCAACGCCGAAATTGAGCTCTTGGACACGAATGGCACCGTAGCCGCTAGTTTTCATTCCGGTGAAGACGGCACTTTCAAGGTTGTTCCACCGCATGCTGGTAATTTCACGCTGGTGGTGTCGGAGCCGGGGTTTGAGACTATCAAGACGCCGGTTTCGCTTGCTGCTCCCGCCGCAGCGGCCTCGAGTGCGGCCTCACCGGCGCGCTTTGCTGCGGTCCTGCGCATCACGCTGCCGATTGCCGCGCTCTCCACAAATGTGCGGGTCACCGCGGATGCGAATGAAGACCTGACCGCTCCCGAAGACAACCACGACTCGTCGGTCATGACTTCGCAAGAACTGAAGTCGCTGCCTATCTTCGACAACGACTATGCGACGGCGATGAGCGCGTTCCTCGATGACAGCGCCACAGCCACCGGTGGGTCGGGACTGATCGTCGACGGCGTTGAAGCCAACCGCGCTACGGTTTCAGCCTCTGCCGTGCAAGAGGTCCGCATCAACCAGGACCCCTATTCCGCGCAATATTATTGGCCGGGTCGCGGTCAGATGGAGATCATTAGCCGCTCGGCTGCCGACCACTATCACGGACAGTTTAATTTTCTCTTTCGCGACTCAGCCCTGAACGCACAGAATGCGCTCGCTCCGACCAAGCCATTCGAACAGCGGCGTGTGTATGAAGGCCACGTCACGGGTCCGATCTTTTTCGCGCCCAAGAGCAGTTTTCTTGCCACGTTCAACCGCGCGGAAGAAGACGTGAATGCGGTAGTGAGCGCGACCGTGCTGCCGACGCCGGATAACCCCACCGGAACGTTTCAGGCCAACGTTCCCGCGCCTACGCGCGATACGGAGTTCAGCGTTCGTGCAGCGCACCAGTTTGGCGAGAAACACTCGGCGTACGCGCAATACAGCTATCAGGATTGGACCGGGCAGAACCAGGGCGTCGGCGGACAGACTTTAGCCGCGGCTGGATACAACAACGAGTATCACGAAGACGATGTGACGGCGCATGTCGATTCCAACCTGTCCGCCGTTTTACTGAATCAGTTTTCAGTTGTCGGCGAGCACGATTTCAGCCATAACACCAACGCGGCTGAGGCGGCAAAGATAAATGTCACCGGCGACTTAGCATCTGGCTCGGCACAGAACGATGCGCTCAGCACCGAATATAATTTCCGCGTCTACGACATGATGACATGGACGCATGGCCGCCATTTCGTCAAGATTGGCGTGGGCACGCCTCATATCAGTCGCCGCGCGTTCGACGACAACACCAATGCGCTTGGCACTTACACGTTCGGCCCCACGCTGGCTGCCGACGGAGTGACTGTTCTGCAATCGGCGCTGCAAAACTACGCTGTGGGTCTGCCTTCGGGCTACTCTCAGAACAGCGGCGACGTGCACTTCGTTTATCACCAGCAGGAGATGGGTGCCTTCGCACAGGACCAGATCAAGCTCAACAGCCGGTTCTCGATAACGCCCGGTCTGCGCTATGACTGGCAGAATTTTCTAGCGACGAAGAGGCTTGGGTTCTCGCCGCGTGTGTCATTTGCATGGGTCGTCGACGAGGCTTCAAAGACAGTGGTGCGCGGCGGCGGCGGGCTCTATTACGATCGCTTCGGATCGGGCTCGTTGCTTGACCTTGTGCGCTACGAAGGTTCGACACCACGCCGGCGCTCGGTCACGCTATCTCTCGATCCAACCCAGGAATCGGCAACCGGCTGCGTGCCGATTAGCAACTGCCTCAACATTGCCAATGAGCCTGTGGCGCGCGTGGAGATGGTTACCAATCCTCGCATTCCTTACCAAATGCAATATGGACTTTCCGTTGAAAGGCAGTTGGGAGAGAAGGCCACGGCGGTCGCCAGCGTTTATTCGATGCGCGAGATCGGAGTCTTTCGGTCCGTCGACATCAACGCGCCCACGCCCGCGTCCGGCTACACGGAACGGCCCGATCCGGCATACGGCCGCGTCCGCCAGATGCAGCCGGCGGGCTTCCTTGAGGGCAACGGGATGGACATCTCCTATCGCGGCCGCCTCAATAAATACTTCACCGGCTTTGGCCGCTATACATGGTCGCACTATGAGTCCGACAGTGACGGCATCGGCTGGTATCCGCAAAACCAGTTTGCCCCAAACGATGAGTGGTCGAATGCCAGCTTCGATCGCCGCAACCGGCTCGGCATGTATGCCATGTTCAATCCTGAAAGCGTACTGAATCTATCGGCAGGAATTTTCGCGAACAGCGGCAGGCCGTGGACCGTGCTCACGGGGACCGATGCCTACGGAGACGACTTGTTTAACACGCGTCCCGATGGTATTTCTCGCAATACCGACACCATGCCGTCCTATGTCGATCTCGACCTGCGCTGGGGACACGATTTCGCGATCACTCCCGACAAGGCTGAGGAAGCGCCACGACTGGGCTTCTCGGCAGGCGCGTTCAACATCCTGAACCACGAGAATCCGTCCAGCATCGACACCGTTGACACATCAAGTTCATTCGGTGAAGTTACAGCCGTCAATCCGCCTCGGCGTATCCAACTGGGCATGCGGTTCGAGTTTTGAGAACTGCCGGCGATGATCGAGCGTATAAACTGGTGAGCATCTGAACTGGAGTCCTGGTCGCGACCCTCGGAACTATTCGCCGAGCCGGCGCGTACTAGGATGAGGAGGTTCCATGCGTCATCGGCTGCTCAATCTATGCGTTCTCGGCGCGGCTCTTTTGAGTTGTGCGGTCCCTGCCCTGGCGGATAGGGACCAAGTCCAGTTCGGCAGCAATATCCATATCGGGCCCAACGCCTCCGTTCACGATGCTGTGTGCTTTTTCTGCAATGTTGACGCCCAGGGCACCGTGGAGGGCGACATTGTGGTTTTCTTCGGCAACGTTCGCCTCGCCGGACACGCCGAACATGACGTGGTCAACTTCTTCGGCGGAGTAACAGTGGCCGATAATGCCACCGTGGGCGAAGATCTGGTCAGCATGTTCGGATTCGTCAAGCTGGGCGAGGATGTCTCGATCGGCAAGGATATGGTGGCCATGTTCGGAGGCCTGAGCGCGTCTTCCACGGTGAGTGTCCGCGGCGATACGGTCGTTCAGCCAGCCTGGATCTTCTGGACGCCACTGGTTATCTTCATCGTTGTCATCATCCTCGTCGTTCACGAATTCCGCAGCTATCGCCGCAGGGCGTACCTGCGCAACTATCCGTTTCCACCGCCGCCGCCGCCGCACCCATAGCCGATACCTTAGGCTGTAGTAATGGAAGCTCATTTAGCGCTGGTACCACGGCCATTGCGTATTGTCATTCCTGGCGGAAGCGGCCAGGTGGGGCAGATGCTGGCACGCTACTTCCAGCGATTAGACCATCATGTTACGGTGCTGACGCGCGGTCCGTACGCGGCGCCTTGGCAAACCGTCCATTGGGATGGCGAGCACCTCGGCCCGTGGACCGAGCATCTTGAAGGGGCCGACGTCTGCATCAATCTTGCCGGGCGCAGCGTGAATTGCCGCTATACTCCTGAAAATCGAACCGCCATCTATGATTCGCGCATCCGCACCACGCAGTTGCTGGGAGATGTCATTGGCGGCCTCGCCGATCCGCCCAAGGTCTGGCTCAATGCATCGACGGCGACCATCTATCGACATGCGCTCGATCGGCCTATGGACGAGGTGACGGGCGAACTGGGCGGAAACGAGTGGGTTTCGAAAAGACGGCGCGCACCGGACACATGGAATTTCTCAATACGAGTGGCCAAGGATTGGGAAGCCGCGTTCTTCGAGGCATACACGCCACGCACGCGCAAAGTAGCACTTCGCAGCGCCATCACCATGAGCCCCACGCCCGGCAACGCCTTTGCGATCTTCCTTAATCTAGTTCGGCTCAGCCTGGGTGGGAGCCAAGGCAACGGACGACAGTTTGTGTCGTGGATCCACGAGCAGGATTTTGCGCGCGCCGTCGAGTTTCTGATTGTCCGCGACGATCTGGAGGGGCCGGTGAATTTAGCCGCGCCGCATCCGTTGCCGAATCGCGACTTCATGGCAGCAATGCGGGATGCTTGGGGCATGCCGAACGGATTTCCAACGCCCTCATTGTTGCTCGAAATTGGGGCTTTCTTCCTCCGCACCGAGTCTGAATTGGTGCTGAAAAGCCGGCGAGTCGTGCCGCGTCGTCTGCTTGAGGCGGGATTCGAATTTCAATTCCCAGAGTGGGCTCAGGCAGCCGAGAATCTGGTCGACCAATGGCGCCACCGCAATGATTGACGAGCGCAGAGATGAGACTCCGCACGCGTCAATCCGATGGCGTCACATTCAGATCCAATTGCTACTTCTTGGGCGTAATGTCCGTGACAGGCAAGTCCCAATGTGCGGCTAGAATCTCAAACCTGCGCTGCTCTTCTTTCTTATACGTGGCTTGATCGGGCCATAGCTGCTTGATGAGTGTTTCCTCATCGGGATTCGCCGTCGTAGCTAAGGTTGAATTTTTATACTTGATCGTGACGCGATAATCCCATCGTCCATCTTCAGTGGTGTGGTAGGCGGGAGCTTCAATCTTGACCGACACCATGCGTCCGGTCGCCACGATCTTCTGGAGCAGTGGATAGTGGTTCTTGAGGAATAGATCGAGGAATTCCTGCTGATGACCCCATTGCACCTTGTAGTAGTACTCGACGGTGTAAGGCTGGTCGGCACCGCCCTGCGGCGGCGCGCCTTGCGCCACCGCGGAGACGGCTAGAGAACCGGCAAAAGCAAGGGAAAGAATAACCAAAAGCACTTTGCGCATAAAGCCTCCACGGAAGAAATAAGAGTTGGCCATCATTGTATCGCGGAGTCTTCAATTACATTCCTGGGGGTAAGATCGGGCCATCGGGGCGATCCAGGAATTCCGCCCCGATGGATAAACATTTATCGAATAATGTAGGTCTTTCTAATGGTGCCTGAATATAAAAACTATGTTTGACTAAGCGTGCGCGTAACTTGCTAAGGCAGAGCGACTGGGAATGGTCATCATTGAGCCTTGAAAAGCCACCAGCCGGCGATGCTTAAAGGCGCTGAGCGTGCGTGTTACGGTCTCACGCGATGCACCAATGAACTCCCCGATCTCTTCGTGGGTAAGCGAGAAACGCAGGCGGCATTCGTTCTCGGTAGATTGGCCGCTATCGCTCCATTCGAGCAAGAGCCGTGCCAATTTTTCTGGAGCCGATGAGGAAAGGCCAACCGTACGAAGCTGTTCGCAAGCCATCGTCATGTGGCGGCTCAATTCCTCGGTTACTGCCAAATACACTTCCGGGTGACGCGACAGAAAATTCAAAAAATCGCGCCGCTCAATTCGAGCGATCTTTGACGGATATAAGGTCTCGGCCGTCATGTCATAAGGGTTGGCAGACAAGGTTGACGAGAGACCCAGGATGTCTCCCTTTCTGGCAATGCGCAGACTCAGGCGCCTGCCTTCGCTGGAGTTGATCGAGAGCCTGACCTCGCCCTCGAGGACCACGAACAGGCCCCGTGCAGTCTCCTTCTCGGCAAACAAAACCATGTTAGCTGGATAAGATGACGCGTACTCCATTGAAGAAAAATCCTGCAATGCCGATGGATTCAATTTGCCAAAGAACTCGCCAGCACGCTTGGCCTGGTTCCTGCAATTACCAACCACTTCACGCATCGATTCCATTGTCGGCCTCCGCCTTTGTTCCGTGTTTTTCGCTGTTGCTGATTTCCTGTGCCAGATACTTTGTTAGAGGGGAACTGGTAACAAGATCTGCGTTTGTCTGCGCAAAGATATCTCTCAATACCTGCTTGCCCGCTTCATCGGAATAAGTCACGTCGCGCAGATCGATCGACACTTTCCTCGTGCCAAGGCGCGGAGCCGCTTCACTCCACGCCCGGCTGAGCTCCGTCACCCACGGCCCTGCGAGCCGTCCTTCCAGGGTGATCTCAGTCACGCTTTCCTGTTCACGGACTGTGATTCGTAGCGCCATGCCTCGTATAAAGCATTCACAGCGCCAAACTTTTCCGCACTCGAATTATGCGGCTAACACTTTGCAATTAAATGACTTATCTGGGGAAGGGAAATCATGTAAGACAGTAAGTTGAACGCGGTGACGAAGTGACGGAGACGATATATCGTCTTGGAGACTAAATGTAGTCACTCCGGTCTATGCCGAGTTTCTTGATCTTTGAATTCAGTGTAGTCCTCTTGAGACCCAGTCGTGAGGCCGCGCCATCCGGGCCTCCGATCTGGCCTTTAGTTTCGCGCAACACACGTACGATATGGTCCCGCTCCGCAGCTTGCAGCGTGGGGCTCTCTGTCTCTGGAATCTCATCTTCTTCGTCTTCGTTTACCAGTTCCGCCAGCGGCACATAAAGCACCGGCCCGCGGGTCAGAATCACGGCGCGCTCGAGAAAGTTTTCGAGTTCCCGGATATTGCCTGGCCATTTCCAGCGTTTCAACGCCTCCATCGTCTCATCGGGAATAGTCTCGATGTTTTTGCCCATGCGCCTGCTGTGAGTAGCCACAAAATGTCGCACCAGCACGGGAATATCGCTCACGCGATCTCTCAGTGCCGGCGAGAATACGGGAAAGACTTTGAGCCTATAAAAGAGATCGGCGCGAAATTGCTTCTCCGTAACCATCTTCCCCAAATCACGGTTCGTGGCTGCAATGAGCCGTACGTTCACAGTGATAGGCCGCGTTCCTCCCAGGCGTTCAAACTCCCGCTCCTGCAGTGCGCGCAACAACTTGGGTTGCAGATCGAGCGGCATTTCACCCACTTCATCGAGAAACAGAGTGCCTTCGTGGGCGAGTTCCAGGCGTCCCATTTTGCGTGCAATGGCGCCCGTGAATGCTCCCTTTTCGTGCCCGAACAACTCGCTTTCCAGCAGTCCGGCGGGAATAGCCGCGCAATTCAGCTTGATAAAGGTTCTTTCGCTGCGCGGGCTCAAGCGGTGAATGGCACGAGCCAGCAGTTCTTTACCTGTACCGGTTTCGCCTTGAATCAATACCGTCGCATCGGTCGGAGCTACAGTCTCAATCTGTTTGAGCACATTCCTCAAGCCCGTACTTTCACCTACGATGTCTTCAAAGCGGTTTTCGAGATTGATTTCTTCTTCAAGATATTTCTTTTCCTGGCTCAGCCGGTCGCGAAGTTCGGCAATCTGGCGGAAGGCCACTGCGTTATTCACTGCCATCGCCACCTGGTCCGCGACCTGGACCAGCATTTCTGCTTCCCTGTGGCCAAAGGCACCTTCAATACGACTTGCCACCATCAGCGTCCCGATCACTTCGCCGCGATGAATCAGAGGCACCCAGCAACCCGATTCCATCCCAAACGAAGTGAGGTGCAGGAGGCCGTCCGCCGAATATCCCGAATCCTTGATGCGATCGAGCACCACCGGCTCTCGCGTTCGAAAGGCATCGCCGGCCGGAGACCCCTGGATTGGCAACCGCACGTCTCCGCGCCGGTTTCCGCCTTCTTCCGCGCCTATAAACTGAACCATCAATTGGTTCCTGGCACTGTCATATAGGCCCAGCGTGGCGACATCGTGCGGAATTACCTCGCGAATGCTGGCCGAAATTGCGTCCAACAGCCTCCGCACGTCCATATTGGCCAGTAGCATGCTGCTCAACTGCAGCATCACGGCTTCTTCCGCGCGCTTGCGGTCGGTGAAATCTCGCGTCACCTTGGCGTAGCCCGATACGGCCCCCGTCAAGTCGCGGGTTGCGGTGAGAATGCTGTCGGCCCAGAACCGCGAGCCGTCTTTACGAACCCGCCAACCTTCTTCCTCGTAACGTCCGCGCTCCGCAGTGAGTCGCAATAACGCCTGCGGATGACCCCGTTGCACATCTTCCTCAATAAAAAACCTCGAAAAGTTAAATCCGAGAATCTCATCCGACGCGTATCCTTTGATTCGTTCCGCCCCCGGATTCCAGGTCATGACATTGCCGTCGCGATCGAGCAGATAGATTGCGTAATCGCGCACGCTTTCGACAATCGAGCGCAACTGCTGATCATGCCGTCGCGCCTCTTCGACAGCCGCCCTTTGTTCCGACACATCACGAACGAAACTCAGCGTCATCGCACCGGACTCAGTCCGCATCGGCTTGAGCATGATGTCCACGGGGAACTCGGTCCCATCCTTGCGCAACGCAAAAAGATTCAACCCAGCCCCCATCTGGCGAGCCCTCGGATGCACCTCATAGTTTTCGCGATGCCGCGGATGCCCAGTTCGAAAACGCTCGGGAACCAAGTCCTCGATGCGCTTCCCGTTCAATTCTGATTGAGAGTACCCAAATAATTCCGCAGCGCGCGGATTTGCACCACGAATTACGCCGTGGGTGTCGGTGACGAAAATCGCGTCTGGAGAGAAGTCAAATAAATCCTCCAGGGCGGGATGAGCGAAATCGGCTCGTTCCTGTCGAGCCAAAGCCGCTGCGTCCTGTTCGGGGGAATCGGGCAGGCGCATGTCGACGATCCTCTGCCTGCACATCCGTCCCGCTCTGGCAAATCCGAGAGGAAGGGCTATGTCAGGAACTGACATCTAACTTAGCAGACTTCAGGTCAAAATGTTTCCATTGAAAGGTAGATCGTATACCCAGGTGTCGCTCCTGGGAACTAGGTCTTTTTCTGGGTGTGAGCCGCGATTTTTGCACCATCCTGCTTCGGTGGCGAATCCAAGCCTTCACAGGAGAGGGTTTGACTCATGGCACAGAAGATTGCTTTCATTACTGGCGGTAATCGCGGAATTGGATTTCAGACAGCGCTCGACCTCGCGGAAACTGGCGTCAAGGTCGTCATCGGTTCTCGCGACCTCAAGCAGGGCCAGGAGGCTCTTGAAAAACTGCGCGCGGAGGGCGTTGACGCAGAAGTACTTCAGTTTGACATAACCAAGCCGGCCGACTACAAGGCCGCCTACGACTACTTCAATTCGAACTACGATCGCCTCGACATTCTCGTCAACAACGCCGGTATCGCCGCCGGGGTCTTTCCCGGCACGGGTCCCGAACACTCCGCCAGCGCGGTTCCGCTAGACCTGTTGCGCAAGGTTTTCGACACCAACTTTTTCGCCCAGGTAGCGCTGACTGAGACGTTGCTGCCGCTGATCAAGAAGAGCCCGGCGGGCCGCATCGTCAATCTTTCCAGCATTCTCGGCTCGCTCACCTTGCATGCCGATCCGAATTCGCCAATCTACAACGCCAAGTCGTTCGCCTACGATGCGTCGAAGACTGCGCTCAACGCGTTTACGATTCATCTGGCACATGAGTTGCGCAATACCAATATCAAGGTCAATTCCGCCCATCCGGGATGGGTCAAGACGGATATGGGCGGCCAACAAGCGACGATGGAATTAGCCGACGGGTCGAAAACCAGCGTGGCCCTGGCGACGCTTCCTGAAGGCGGCCCGACAGGCGGCTACTTCCACATGGGACAATCTTTACCCTGGTAATTGACCCTCTGCAGGTTGAACCCATCAACTTTTGGCCCACCTTTGCCGGTACGATTATTCTCGACCGGCAAGGTGGGAAACAACGTAGCTGATTAAAAGTGGATTATTCGAACATTATTCATTATTCGTAGCGGAGGGCAATAACTGGTTCGACGCGCATAGCTGTGCGGGCCGGGATCAGTGTGGCAGCCAGTGCCACCACCGCTAAAACCGCGATAACGATCACGTACGGAACAGGGTCGTATGGACCCACATTGTAGAGCAAGCTCTTGAGCAAGCGAACCATAATCAGCGCAACCGCCAATCCGACTGCGGTGCCGGTAACAATCAACTTTATTCCTTCGCCAGCGATGAGACTCAGAATGTCGGTCCGCGTAGCGCCCAAAGCCATGCGCACTCCGATCTCCTGGGTCCGTTGGGCCGCCATAAAAGCAATAACCCCGTAGAGCCCAATGATCGCCATCAATAAACCACATGCTGCAAAGAATCCCACTAATGCCGTCTCAAAACGGGGACGGTCTGCGAGTTTGCTCACGACCTGCGAAAGCGCATCAATCTCGACCGGAGCGATTGGATCGATGCGCCCGATCTCGGCACGAATCCACGGCTCCATTACAGAAGTAGGAAGCGAGGTGCCGAGCAGGAAATAATGATGAGTGCTCCAAGTGTCTGGTTGGTCAGTTCCCAGTTCGTATAACTCCGGTTCATCTGATCCCGAGAGTCCCGCATTCTTCACCTTTGCCGCGACTCCAACCACCGTATCCACGGGCCCTATCACAAGATTCGGATTGAACTGCGCGTGCGCAATGTGTTGTCCAATCGCGCCTCCCGCAGGAAACAGCCGTGCAGCCAGATCCTTGCTCAGGATCATGAATCTACCCTTGGAATGCCGTTCTTCTTCGGTAAAGCCAGGCCCTTCGATGATCGGAATTTGCAACACGCGAAAATACCCAGGCGTGACTTTACGAGTGATCACCGTACCGCCAATGCCCGGCGGCGTCGGCTTTCCGCCTACAACCATCAACTCCGAAAAACGCGTCCCGTTATTCCAACCGTCCGGCGGCCGGGAGTCGGCCATTCCCACTGCTGTCACTCCGGGCAGTCGTCGCAACGCCGCCTCTGCGCGCAGGTAGAAGTCCATGTACCCTGCCGGATAGCGCTCATGATTCAGCGGAATATGCACCGTGAGCACGCTATTCGTCTGCATGCCCAGGCTTTGCCGCTCAATATTCCAGAAGCTAGTCACCAATAGACCGGCGCTGGAAAGTAGAACCACGCTGATTGCAATCTGCGCTGCCACCAATACTCGCCGCAATCGCGCATGAGCCCGGGACTGTGCCTGGCGAGCGACCAAGGCTCCTGCCCGCGGCCTTTCTATGGCAGGCAGAATCCCGAACGCCGCCGCACAAATCAGAGATACCACAATGGTGAATCCGAGAATCCTCAAATCCAATCGCGCCTGCGCAAGAAACGGCACACCCGTGGGCGCTATTGCGATGAATACGCGCAATAACACCTCGGCAAGTACCAGCCCACCCGCAGCGCCAGCCACAGCAACCAACAGTGCCTCCGTCATCGTTTGGCGCATAAGTCGACCGCGACTCGCTCCCAACGCCGATCGCACCGCCGCTTCCCTCACCCGCGCCGCGCCTCGTGCAGAAAACAAGCTGCCCACATTGGCGCAAGCGATTAGCAATACCGCAAGCACGCCGCCAAGCAACACCCAAGCCGCCGCATAGGCATCCTGCATCTGGCGGTCGCGAACCGAACGTACCTGTAAGTGAAAATCCTTCCGTATCTCCGACGGAATCCATTGTTGCGTATGCAGGAACAGCGGCTCCATCTGCGCCCTCGCCATCGAGACACTTACTCCCGGCTTAAGCCGCGCGAACGCCCACATCGGGTATCCAATACCGCTATTGACCGTATGCTGCGCCGCCACATCCATCTGCGCCGGACGGATGATATCGGCCGCTTGCAGCCTCGGCATCTCAAATTTTTTAGGCAACACTCCAACGATCCGAACCCGGTGCCTATCGATTTCGATCGACTTGTCGATGACTCCTGGATCGCGGTTATAGCGCGCAAGCCACAAACCATCGGAGATCATGGCCACTAGTGGTCCATTCGGCAAGTCTTCTTCCGGCAGGAAGTTTCGTCCTATCTCCGGACTAATCCCCAACGTCGGCAAAAAGTTCTGAGCCACATCTGCGCATTCCAGATGCACCGGATTGGCCTCGGTCAGATTGCATGCGCTCGTCCCTTGTTCAAACGTGACTGAAGAAAAGGGCTTTTGATTATCGCGCCATTCGTAGAAAAATCCGCCCAGCGTAAACTCTTGTTTCTCGAGCGATTGCGACAATCCAAGCGAAACGAGCCTATCATCCTGCGCAAAAGGTAAGCTGCGAAACAAAATCCGGTCGACCACGCTGAAGACCGCTGTTGTCGCGCCAATTCCCAGCGCAAGCGTCGCTATAGCTGCAACGGCGAATACAGGGTTACGACGAAAGCCGCGAAGCGCGTAGCGCACGTCCTGCAGCACCGTTTCCATCCACCAGCCTGGAATTTGGCGATAACATTGGTCACGCGTGCGCTCGACGCCGCCGAAGTCGATCATTGCCTGGCGGTGCGCTTCCTGCGGGCTCATTCCCGCTCCAATGTAGAGTTGAATGGAGTGATCGAGATGATATCGAAGCTCCTCATCCAGTTCGTCGCGATCTCTGCGCGAGAAGAAGTAGCGCAATCGCGCTAAATATTTATTTAGCATCGACGCACTCCTCCTAAATCTGATCCAACACCAGCGTTATGGCTCCCGTGAGCCTGTCCCAATCCTTCAACTCAGCCTCTAGCTGCTTCTTTCCAGCACGCGTGAGCGAGTAGAACTTTGCCCGGCGATTATTCTCTGAACTCGCCCATTCTGCTTCAATCCATCCCCTGTATTCAAGCCGGTGCAGTGCAGGATAAAGTGAGCCTTGCCCAATCTGCAGCACATCCTTTGAAACCTGCTGAATCCTCGACGCGATACCCCAACCATGCATCGGCTCAAGGGCCAGCGTCTTCAAAATCAGCAAATCCAGCGTCCCTTGCAAGAGATCTGTTGACTGCGACATCGTCTCCCCTCGGTCTTCGACAACAGCATCATGCAACGACCTGTCGAATGTCAAGGGGGCGTCGACAATTTTATTCCAAACGAAAGCAGGCCCACCCGAAGTTTGGCCAACAAAGATTCGATCATCTTCCTGGCGTTTACCGAACCGTAGGTCTAGTCAAAATGGAGTGACCGGCCCAGTGCGCTGACCGTGGATTAGGCTGTGATCCAGTAGAGAAGCACAGCTCAGAGCCACAAGCAATGGGATGGACGCCCCCGATCAAAGCGGCATCGAGTGTG
>Ga0224527_1000405_pt1 | contig 29453 bp, 22 predicted proteins | sample CBST0metaG_FD_179882 | JGI IMG/M metagenome (GOLD analysis project Ga0224527, IMG submission 179882) | Peat soil microbial communities from Stordalen Mire, Sweden - C.B.S.T0 | ecosystem: Environmental > Terrestrial > Soil > Wetlands > Peat | place: Sweden: Norrbotten County, Stordalen Mire... | reverse complement strand
CGAGCGCGATTGCGTTTTGGCTAGTAAACATGGCTAGTAATCTCGGGCGAAAAACCCACCTCAAGAAGTATCTCGCTTACGAGGGGAAATGGCAATTTTTCCCTGTCGCCAACGTCAACGGCAAGCCCAAGCCGGAGCTCGTCCTCATCGCAGGAAAGCCCCGCCGTGGAACCAGCGGCACCTTCTACCTGCAGTGGCGTGAGAACGGCGTACGCCGCACGCGCCCGGTCGGGACCTCGCCGCGTGAGGCGCTCGACGCGTGGCAGCTCCAGTCTGGAATCCTCTCCGGCGACATTGAGCCGCCGGAAGAAGAGCCTGGCGTCGTCTCCGCTTCAAGGACAATTCACGCCGCTGTCGAAACCTACCTGGCCGAGGTGAAGGCCACCAAGGGCGATGCCACTTACCGCGCTTATTCCGGCGACCTCGCATGGTTCCAGAAGGTCTGCAAGAAGCATTACGTCGATCAGCTCGGGCGGTCGGACGCGATGGCGCTCTTCGCCGCCGGTCGCGGCGAGGATCTCAACCAGAAGACCATCAACAAGCGCGTCATCGTCATGCTTCAGGCCATGCGCCATGCTGGCGCGAACATCCAGCTTCGCAAGGGCGACTGGCCACGCACCATCGACAAGCGCGTTGAAATTTACGAGCGCGATGAACTGAAGCGCTTCTTTGAAGCATGCACCCCCGAGGAGAAGGTCGTCTTTCAGGTCTTTCTATGCTCCGGGTTCCGCTCGCGCGAGCTATCCTGCCTGACCTGGGAGGATGTGAACTGGCAAGCCGGCACATTGAGCGTCCGTCCCAGGCCCGAGTTCGGATTCACTCCCAAGAGCTACGAAGAACGCAGCGTGCCCATTCCAAATGCGCTGCTGGAGTCGCTCAAGAAGCATAAGAAGAAACAGCCAGACTCCGTACTGATCTTCCCCACGCCTAAACATCCGAAGCGGCCCAACTATGGCGGCGACAAACCCGACGCGCACCTGCTCGAGCTCGGCAAAGAGATTGCCTACCGCGCGAAATTGAATTGCAAACACTGCAAGACACGACAGGGCAAATGCAGCGACGGGCCTTATTGCCAGAAGTTCTACCTGCACAAGTGGCGTCACACCTTCGCCACGCAGATGCTCCAGTCCGGCATCGACATCAAGACGCTGCAAACGCTCCTCGGCCACAAAAACATCGCTACGACCGAAAAGTACCTCAAGTCGCTTCGGCTCGACGATCTTCGGCAAAAGGTCGAGTCGTCAACGCTGGCTGCTTACGTTTAGGCTATCTGCCTCGGCGGGATGGTCCTCTCCAACCGAAGACACAGTCGGGTCGGGAAGTTTTGGACCTCGCGATTTGCAGTGAGCTTTTAGGCTACTGCTGTGTTTTCAGTCTCGATCCTGGCCGCTCGATGTAAAATTATGTGTTCCCACTTGTAAAGCGAATGCCAAGTAAAGCATGAATGCATTAGCTCTGCCCTATCGAGGTAATTGCTAGGCCGTGACCACCGCGAGTCGTCATTCTGATCAGGTTTTTTCGGCAAGCAACGCTCGACGCATCGCCACTGATTAGTCGTTTTTTCCGGTTTAGGGCTATGGAAAGAAGACGAACGTTTTCACGCACGTCATCGACGCAAGGAGATATTGATGGGTTACGATTCGTTGATACTTACAGGGGGCAGGATCCTTTATTTGGCCGCCAAAGGGGTGCGCAATGCCCTAGATTCGCACAATAGCTCAGTCGCCCTCTCAACTCATGACAGGTATGTGCAGGAAGGGTCCGCATACCTCGAGCAGAACCACCTCGAAAGTGCCGACCAAGCTTTTCAGCACGCGATCAACGTCTCCACAGGATCAATTCCCGCATGGGCAGGCAAGTGCCTGGTGGCTTTACGTCGCGGTGATGCAGGCGAAGTCGTCTATCTCGCAAAGAAAATCATCTCCATTGACCCAGCGATCGCGGAAGCGTATTCCATGCTTGGATTAGGCTTCCTCCTCCAGAAGAGATACAGATTAGCGTTGGAAGAGTTTCGCACTTGTTGCAGCCTCGATGGGGATAATCATGTATATCCAAGTTTAGCTGCAAGCTGTTTTGTTCTGCTGAACGAGCCAGCAGAAGCACTGGTGGCGTTTGAGCAGTCTCTGAAGTTGAAGCCCGATTACGTGAACGGTCAGCTCGGCAAAGCACAGGCACTGAACATGCTTGGAAGAGAGACAGACGCACTACATATTCTCAATCACTATATGAAATATTTTCCACTTAACATCACGGTGTTAACGCACATGAGCGTAAGCCGCGCTCAAAGGAATCAACTCGCACAGGCTCTCCAACTTCTTGAAAGGGCCAGAATGCTTCTCACGGGCAACGATTCAGAATCCGTGGAGGCACGGAAAGTGAGCCAATTCACGAACGCTGCGCCACAGCTGCTCCAGGACGAGTTGAAGGCTGATAAGGAACTTCAGAGACTTTACGATGGTCTGCCGGCAATATTTTCGATCAATGAGGTCCGCTCAGTGCGCATCGGTGAGGACCAAATACAAATCTTCTCCCAACCCGCTTCTGCTGCAGTCGAGGAAAAGGTCCGATTCGCGCTCAAGGATTGTGAGGGTGTGTCGGTACTGCTCGAACCGGCGGCGTGACAAGTTGGCGGAAATCACCGATGTAAATTGGGGGGCGATTGCGCGTACCGGCAAGACCCACAAAACTAAACCGCGGAACGAAACTCCTCCGTGGGTCAAACCAACGATGAGCTCCGAATTCAGAATTGACTTGGCAGCCCAGCGACTCAGTTTACCGGTAAAACAGAATCTGGCTAGTGCCCCTTCATCCGGACCATGCACAGTTCCTAAGAACGCGCACGCTATAGTTAGCGATTGCTAAATTCGGCCATGAACTCAGAAATTGAGTGCTCCAACTTCCCTACGATATTCATCTCAGCACTGGTATAGTACTTTCCATTCACAAAACGGCGCAGCAGTCGCCAAAGTTGGCTGAACCAGCCAAAGCGAAATAGTTCCTTTCTTGCGCCGCGAATTTCTGCCGCCAACTCATCATGTGCTTCAACGAACCTCCTTTCGGCTTTCTCCAGCATTTCAGCCTCGGCATCGAGTCTGCTAAGCAACAGGCCATTTTGCGAATTCACGCCGCGCACTTCTTTGCAAGCCACTCGCACTCGTTTGAGTTCACGATTGGTCATGAACGTGGCGGTTGCTATTCCAACGGCAAGTCCAATGCCCGGAAGAACGAACATTCCGGCTGCCATTCCTCCACCGCCTGCGGCGAGTGATCCTCCGCCAAAGGCTGCCCATCCTGCGTTTGTTGCGGCGGCACCTGAGAGTCCTCCGATCGCCGCACCGGTGGATGCGACGCCAACTACCTGAACGGCGCCCCAAGCTGCAATTGCAGCGGCTGTGCCAGTGCCGGCGCCCACGAAGACCGCGTTTCCCGTTGAAAACGTAGAGAGGCTCGATTGTTGGCGATTAGCATTCTTTCCGGCCAGCTGTAGGCTCGTAGAGTTCGGCGATAGGCGCGGGACCGGGTTTGCAGCTTTCGTAAGAGGTGGAACTATTATCTTGTGCGCCAATTTGAGATCTCGTTTTGTCTTCTCAAATTCGCGCCGCAATCGAGTAACGCAGCTCATTAATCTTTCGTTGCAGTTGGAGATTCCAAAACGAATTTCTTCATAAGCGCGGCGCAACTTTTCGAGCTCAGCTTGGGCATCCTCAAGATCGAATGATCGTCCAAGTGTGAGTACTCCCTTTGCAATTCTCCAGAATCCCATTGGGCCTCTTGCAGATCATGCGCTAGCGAAGGAGTGGTGAGCACCGGTCTCTGAATCTAGGCCGAATTGAAAAGTTGCAACGGGCATTCAATTTCTCAATGCCTCCGCGCTTCGATTTCCGCCTGCAGCTGGCACAAACAGGTATGGAGAGACATCGTTAGTGTATCGCTTCCACCGGCAAAGCCACTGATGAAGCCACAAGTTGAACGGCCTTCAATATGCAAGAGGCTCGTCTCTCTTCCTACGAGTTTGTCGAAAGCCTTATCCCAACCGTCTGGCCTCTGGGCTTTAAGAGTGAATCCAAACGAGCAAAGCTCCGAATATGGTATGTTCTCGCCATTGAAGAAGCCCTTTCGCAAAAACCGGGAATTACTGAGGAGTATGTCGGAGCCGATGAGCAGCCGAATCGAGTCTGGCTGCTCTGCGCCGAATTCCTGCGCTGCAAGCAGAAGTTGTGGGAAAGATAGCGTTGATGCCAACTTCACAGTCCGCCCATCGATTGCATCACGAAATATTCTAAGCGCGTCCTGTGGGGATAGATCAAAATCGTCTGCCTGCCGCCGCTCAGTGCCGTGTGTCTGTTCAGGCTGCTTGGTCCAGTTGGAGTTCGTCCGATCGGCCCTAACGGGAGTTGGGGGAGGGCCAGGCATAACGCGGCCAAACTCGACATGGACAAGGTCGGATGCTGCCGGTGGATTCAGGGCTTTCTGCCGTGAGTGTTCCTTTAAATGGTTGAAAGCGGCCTGAATTGCCTTGAATTTCTCCTCCGCCTTATTGCGTAGACGAGGATCACTTTCGAAACGGTCCGGATGCCACACTTTGGCCAAATCCCTATATGCTGTTGTGACTTCCTCAAAGGACACTGGAAAAGTAAGCCCGAGAACATCAACATTGTCGCCGCACTTATGGCAATTGCACACGCTCACGTTATCCATGGAAGAAGTTAAGTGTAGCGGACCGGGCAGTGCCACCCGGTGACCTGCGTCACTCAGCCCTCAGTCTGATCAGTCAGTGGGCATCGATAGAGTAAAGCTCAACGGCACTGCTCGGGATTAGGACCGTACGGCCGGCAAGGGCCGCTGGTTTGTCTGCGCATGATCTTCGATTACCACTAACAGGCCGGTGCGATTCGCAGTACCGATTCGCGCAGATCAGGGAGGAGTCGGATGAGGGCTTCTTCGATTCTTCAAGCAGTCTTCAGCCGCCGCGCTGCCGTGGCAAGAGTTGGCTCCTTCTTCGAGAGCCACAACGCCAGCACGGATGGATCGAAGCACCGTGAGCCGCCGATCACCAGAGACGGAATCTTCCGCTGCTCCGCTAGACGGTAGACAGTGAATATGGACTTGCCAAGGAGCCTTGCCACATCGCGAACCGAAAGCAGGCCGCGGGCCGATTCGAGAGCGAGTAGGATATTGAACATCTCCGGCGCGTCTGGACGCGGATTCTCCGAAAAGCTGATGGCGTTGTTTGGAACCTGTGCTGTGGACTGAGCAGAGGTATGGCGTGGCCTGGTCGCGTTTCGCATGGCTGTATCTCCATCCAGCTCGGTGGGCGAGCCTTGTGGCAACTCTGCCAATTTCTCCCAAGTCTGTCCAATGCCAAGTCGATAGCGCGTGATAACGAAAACGAATCACAGGACTTGCCAAGCCGTTGTGCAGGAGGAATCAAACTTGACAATAGAGCACGTTCCTTGCAGAATTGTGGAAAAGGGGCCCTTTGTTGTGGAAAACCTGGACGTCCTTGGAAGAATTGTCAGGCTTGGTGCCGATCGCCTAGTGGAGGCAATCTTCCTATGCGTCGCCAGTCCTCACTCGAATTCGACGATCTTCGCACGATAATCGCTCTCGCCGAGGAGCTGAACTTCCATCGTGCCGGCCGAAGAGTCGGATTGAGCCAACCGGGCGTCACCCGCGTCCTGGCCAAAGTCGAACGGCATGTTGGCGCGAGCCTCTTTGAGCGAAGTCACAGCAAACGCAACAGTGTTGTGATAACCGACGCTGGTCGATCATATGTCGAACGGGCTAAACTGGCGCTTGCCCACGAAGAGGGCGCCGCCCTCGCTGCTCGTGAAACAATGCACGGAATTGACCGCCAGCTCGTGGTTGGTCGGTCCCCGCACGTGGATCGGCGGTTGGTCGAAATTCTGCATTCGATTGAACTTCCTCTTTACCCCAACTTACGCGTTGACCTGCCTACGAGATATGCAAGTGAATTGCCGGCGTGCATTCGAGCTGGCGAGTTTGACCTCGCGATCATTACAAACCCGCCCGAAGACCCGTTCCTTACATCAACGCTGCTCAGGTGCACTCCGTTTACCGTCGTGCTGCCGGAAGGGCACGGATGTGCGAGTAGCCAATTCACCAGTTTGAAGCATTTGAAATCTACGCCATGGATCTTCTTTGAAAGGCACGTTCACCCGGCGTTGTACGATGCGTTTCGGGATCGGGCTCGGGACCTCGGAATTGGGCAGGAGCGCATTCATCACGTCTCGGATGCGGAGGAAGCGTGTGAAATGGTCCGCCGGATGGGCGCAGCTGCTTTCCTGTCTCCTCGCGGCGCCGCAAATGTCTCACGGGACGGCGTTGCCTTTTGCACCCTGAGAGAAGACGGCCTTTTCCTGGGCACACATCTTGTAGCCCGTGCAGAAAATGGCTCAAAGCTTGTCAGCGAGTTTGTCAGGAATTTTGTGAAGCGTCTGAAGCAGGCCGGGCTCTACGAGCCTATTCCCTCGGAATCTGCTAGCGATGCCCATTGCGCCGGCCTGATGCCGGCGAGCAGACCCTCTTCTACATTTGTCCAAGCGCACTAGCTGGCACTCGCAACTCGCTCTACACATATCCGAAATTGTGATTCGATCTCTGCCGCGGCGGCGATCGGGAATCCGACGAGAATTGGATTGCGCGGAAAGCGCTCATGCCCGTCGGGAGGGACCATAATGGCGCTCCTGCGGAACGGCCGGAGCCTCATGCAAGGGTGGGTGGACGGGCATGCGGACAGAGGAAGGGCGGGACCTATCGAGCAGGCCCCGCCCGGATACTGAACTTGGACTAAGCGGCGGCTGACTTCTTTACGCCTTTTGGCGGTGTCTTTGCTACAGGCTTCTTCCCGACCTTTGCCTTTTCTTTGACTGCGAACTCCTGCTTGACCTTGGCTGTGATGGCGTCCAAATCCACTTTGTAATAGTCGGCAGCTTGCCTGAGTGCCTTTCCGGGGTCGTTTGCTGACAAGTGGAGAATGACGGTCTCCACCAAGAGACGTCCGAGCGTACTTTCATCGGACTTGTGAAGGAAGGTCGCCAGCATTTTGAGGATCGACTCCGACTCCTTTGCTTTTCCAATGCCGTGCTGACGCAGAATAATGGACAGTCGGCGTTCGTCGAGCATCCCGGCAAGTCGTTCGACCACAAACAACAGGTCCCGTTTCATCAACCGGACCGGAACCGCCTCGACAATCGCATTCAGGACGCGAAGTCCGGTTGTCTGGGCAATTGCCTCTTCCCGGCGGCGCTTCTCCTGTTCGGCTTTCAAAGCTGCATCGTTGCTGGCTGTCGTCTTCGTCGCCTTCTTCGGATGATGCACTGGGCAGTCAGCGTTTGCACAAATACGGCGCAATTCGCCTTTGTCAGAGCCATCTGTGACGATTGCCTCGGTGGTATATTTGCAGGTTTTGTACTCCGGCCAATCGCGCTGCTTCTCGTTGGTCGGCTTCTCCGCGCGAATCTCGACGTATTGACTGCGAGGAATAGCGGGGCTGCTCTCTTCCGGCTTGCCGTAGGCGCGGGTGATCTGAACCAGCTTGGGTTTCGCTGCAACCGTCTTTGCGACAAAAACGTTTACCTTGTTTTGGTAGCATTCCGGCGAAGTGCAAGCATCGGCCTTGATTTCGGCAAAGAGCAGCGTGTTGTACCCTGTACGCTTCGGGCAGGTAAGGCAAGCTCCAGCCTCGGGGACCAGATCGGCGTCGTCTTTCGGGAACGGCGCGGAATCAAGTTCCAACAGGATGTTGCGCTCGATCCACTCTTGCAACTGCCGTACCGGGAGAAGTGTTCTGCGGGGCTTTCCGCCACCGGCGTATTCTTCTCGGTAGCAAGCGGTAAGGGCTTGCTCCTGCTGCGCTGGTTGTAGTTTCGCCAGCAAAAGTGCGTGGCCGGTTCCGATCTCATCTTTGAGAAATGCTTCGGTCACCACCGAGACAAGTTCGGTAAGCCTGATGCGAGTCAACACATACCCCGCGCTCTTGGCGCATTTCGCGGCAATCTGTTCAATGGAATACTTCGGCTCTTCAAGGCGCAGAAGCGCGGCGAAACCGCTTGCCTCCTCCAAAGGATGCACATCACGCCTTTGGAGATTTTCCACTATCGAAGTTTCGATAGCCTGGGCATCGGTGAGTTCAACGATGCGAACGGGAATGGAATCAACTCCGGCGAGTTGCGCTGCGCGGTAGCGGCGTGCTCCGGCAACAATCTCGTAAGTGTGCGGGGCTTTCAGTCGTACCAGCAACGGAGACAGAACACCCTGTGATTGAATGCTGGCGGCAAGCTCATTAAGCGACTGCTCATCAAAAGTTCTGCGGGGATTCATGGGCGACTCGATGAGGCTTTCGAGCGGCAGGTTGCGATACTCGGATTGCACTGCTGTGGACATAGGGTTCTCCTTTGGCTGTCGATGGTTGGGGCGTGAGCGGGCACGATTGAACGCACCCGCTCCTGTGGAGCGGGATTAGCTTGCTTGCGCCAGTTGCTCAGCTTCGTCGGCAAAGAGCGCGTCGAGGATTGTCGATGATGCTTGCTGGATGACCGTGAGCGATTCGGTGAGCAAATCGGCGCTGCCGTGATAGAGCGCAATGTAATCAGCGCTCGCGCTGGATGTATTCAAACCAACGGCACGGCTGACGATGAAGGCGATGGACTCGGCTTCTGTCTCGCGCATGGTCTTGGTGGTCATGGTCCGGCGCTCTGCCTTGTGCAACAGTTCGTGACTGACCTCGTGTGCCAGAGTGGCAAATTCTTCCGCCTTGGTTTGGCCGGGGAGCAATGCGATCTTTCCGCCGTAGCTCACTCCCTGGGCGGGTGCGATGCGCTCGTTGTATTCAAGCTCGATACCCTGTTGCTGCACGAAATCAACGAGACGATCATGGTAGGTGCCAACCTCGCCCGTGACTTTTGCCGGTTCTGGAAGCTCTGCGCCTTCGGTCTGCGCGATGTCGAAGACGTAAACAACGCGGAAGCCGATCAATACCGGCGTGGGCTTCTCGGCGTCGTCGGCTGGTTGTTCCTTGCGTTCTCGTTTTGTGCCGATCATCGGAGCCAGAATAGGAATGCCTTTCTGACCTTTGGTGACGTGGCGACCGAGTTCGTTCCATGTGCGAATGCCTGCAACGTGGGTTGCATCTGGGCGAAATCGAGCGATTGAAAGGATGTTGCCAAAAGAGTAGTTGTGGAAACGGGCCATTGCGCTGAGGTAGGCGGTGAGCGCCTCGCTCTTGCCCTGCTCAAGCTGCTCGATCAAATGCTTGACGTTCTCAGCGATGATCTGCTGAGTGGTGGTTTGCTGGCGGCGGATTTCCTTCTGGCCGCCGCTGTTGTTGTCGCGGTTGTTGTTACTCTTGAAATTCATGTTTTTGTTCTCCTTTTCCGCCGTGACCGGCTGAGCGTCTTTCTCACCCATGGCTGGGAAGCGCGAAGACGGTTGGCGGAAAAGAACGAATGCAGCGCCCGACGGTGGGAGTCCGGAGGAAAGGCGCGGCAAGTGCCAAACACGCACCATCGTTTGGCGCGCAGCCGCGCTCCGAACGGACGGGGAAGGCCCGTTCAGCGTACAGTCAGATCGTGCGCTGGGCCGTCCACACGGGGGCGCGAAGTGGGACTGAGCAGACAACCTGATGTGGGCTTAGTAGCTTTGCAATCCAGGCCCCTATGCACGAGTTCCGTGCTGGCAAACGATACTTAGCCAAGCCGGATCCTGAATACCGGAGCATGGGGATGGATCCGGTCGAAAACGAACGCACAGTGCGTCTATCAAAACACACTCTGTTTCTGATTCTCTGATTCTCAAACGTTCAGGTGTTCAAGTCAGTATCCGCGGGAACAGACGTATAGCCATCGAACCAGGGAAGAATGCCCAAAACAATTTAGATTCGGATCGACCAAGCTTTAGTTTTTGTCTTCGCGCGAAGACGCATGCTGCAAGTTAACTAGCCATTGTGCACGTCTGTATCACGACCAATCAGGCTCAGTATCACAATCGCCTCATCGATCGTGGAGGGACAATAGTCGGCTATCGAATGTAACATTGCCAACCTGCGGCTAGCTTCTTCGTTTCGAGCTGATTTTTCGTCGACTAGGATCATTCTTTTCGATAGCGCCCTCGCAAAGCCCATTTCAAGGGCAAGCGAAAAGCCCCCTGGATTTGTCTCTTCAAGAAACGCCAACACCCAGTCAGACTTTCTTACTGCTTCAAGGTCCCAGTGTGTGTAGGCATCCGGGTCCTTAAGTCCATGGGTTCGGGGGTCGAAAAACGAGAACATAGGGAGTTCCGAGATCACACGATCTTGCCAATTAGATCGCATCCCTCCCGCTAGGTATATCGTTGGCCGAGATGATGCCTTCGCGCAATCGGCGTCGCCTCGTTTCACATCATCCTGCTTGGCGCTCGCCATCGAAAATGGTACGCGCATTGCCCGGGAGTAGAATTCCGCGCGCCGGAGAATAAAGAAGTATGCCAAAACGAAACAGGCTGCAGTTGCACTCCAACCAGGCCCCGGAGGAAAGTTCGAACTGTGCGTCCACGGCGAAGCGAGATTCGCCAACGCGAAGAAGATGGTGGCACTGCCCACGAACACGCATACTGATGACATTCCAAGACTTAGAATTGAAATGAACATGAAGCGGTAAACAACGTGAATTTGGTCAGGGGAGATATCACTCATCGCTCGACTTCGCCATCCGTGAAGATCGTTGACAGGGGGCTTCATCGAGCCAGCAGTGCGATCCCGTAAAACGCCGATTGCGTGTTTAACGCTCGAGCTGTTGACAATGTCTTCTTCAATTTCTTCCTTGCTCAGGATTTTAGAGATACCCAAAAACCTTTGAATACCCTGGGGCAGTATCTTCTGCAACAACGAGGCTGCTTTCGCGACGGTAGGCCACGTGATAAAATTTCCGGCGGTCTCCAGAATCTGTCCAAGAACATAGGCCGCGAAACAAAACAGATATATGATTGCCGGATGCTGTTCCGAATATCCAAAGTCGCGTTGCCAAGATCCGGGTACTGACAGGACTGTGATCCAGGCTACGATAAGAGCCGATCCAGGGAGCAGGAGGCGATTAAATCTAGAAAGAATCGCTCGATTGCTTCAATAAGTTCACTTGACTTCAATTTTGCTCTCCATACGAACATTCCGGTTCGCAAGTTTCACGATCTCGCACGCTACGGTGTTGTTGGACCGGGGCAAGGCAGTTTCCGCGCGTGTCCCTGGCGATGGAACTTCTAGCGAGCGGTGCTGCGTTGCCAGCGGACAGCCTGCGAGGAGCGGTATTATTCGCAGACATCCACGGTCAGATAGCGTCCAAATTGCTTGAACTCGTCGTCGAAAGTGTAAAGCAGATTGCGGATATACTGTCTCAACTGAACAGCAGGCTCGACGCAGTCGCGTTTATAGTCGTCAATGGTGAGCTGAAGGTGCGGATATAAGAGCTTCAGAAACCCACACGCAGCCTTCGAAATAGCTTTTTGATCTCGGATAGTGGTCTTATCGTTGAAGACCGTATGCTCCTGGACGTACTTCATATAAGCGCCTTCTCTTCGCAAGGAAAAAAGAGCTTCTCCGAAGAAGTCCATTTTCAGTCCCGGCTGGGTCGCAACCATGTTTTTCTGGAACTTTGGAATAAGCCACCCAGGTATGATTCCAACAAAGCGGTCAAGGAACGCTGTTTCGTGCAGAAATGGTGGCAAGTCCGCCAGAAGACTATTTTGGTTGCGAGGGCGTTGCTGCTCGTCGAGCTCGATGTTTGCGAGCATCACAAGGGAGCAATCGCTAGCTACTTCTTGAAACCCAGAGCGGTTGTAACGTCCGTTTGCTAGATACGTTTTTAGCGGCCCGATGATTTCGTCTGGGTTATCAAATGTTAGGCTTTGGACCTCATCAAGCACGACGACATCGTGCCTTCCGAGTAGTCCAATCTCTTTGGTTCTGCCATCAATAAACAATCGGGCTGCAGTAACTTTTCCTCCGCTAATTACGGCAACCTTATTGCTTATATTTTCAAAAACAAAGCTTTTGCCAGTACCCTTCGGAGCCAGCTCCATAATCGAAAAATTCGACTCGACAAGTGGTAGCAGACGCGCGAGCGTCCAAGTTTTCGCATCGCGGGTGTATGAAGAATGTTCGGGATTAAAGCCCATGGAACAGAGCATTAGATCGCGCCATTGAGCGGCATCGAACTTTTCTCTGCAACGCGCATATTCGGAGATTTCGACTGTCGAACATTGGAAAGGATCAAAGTCGGATATTTGAACCGTCCCTGTCGGGCGCAAGGATAGGCTTACCTTTCCCCATACTCCGTGTCGAAGCAACATTAAGTGGTTGTTGATGAGCTCCGGAGATATTTCACACTCATCCAGATTCAATACCGGGATTCGGGCCGTCGGGTCCGGTACCTCTCCTTTGCTTTGCTCCAGTTTCACGCGCACCTGAACAAGCGCAATCAGTTTGCACGTCTCTCCCTGGGTGAGGCGAAAGAAGATCTCTTGTTTATCGTCTTTTCTTGGAAATGCTTTTTGTACGAATGCCATCAGCTTTTGATGGTCATCTGTTGAGAGAGGGCCGTTGCCAGGAACGACTTTGTCTAGGAGCCACTCAGCAACAAAGCTGGGTATTCCCATTGCCGTCAAACCACTCGATGGGAGGCGGTCCTTATCAATGGCGAGGGATCCGAAGGTATCTCTCACCAGTTTGCTCTCGTATGTACATGATGCGCTAGATGAAGTCATCGATATCCAATCCGCTGCGGAACATTTGCGTCACTTCGATTGAACTGTCAGCAATTACAACGCTGCCGTTTTCCACCCCACCGAATCGGAACTCAAGGGAACCCGTTAGTCGGATCTGGTTGTTACTGTTTCCAGTCAGCAATTCCGGCCACGTCTTTACAGGAATACTTAAGGTCTCGTGGCCATAAGGTTGCACCGTTACCTCAAGCGAACGTCCAACTGTCAACTCTTCGACCTCGTTGAGGTAGAGCATTGCGTCAGTAAGGCTCGTGTTGTTCGGGTTCGTAATCTCGATTTGAATTGACCCGGATTCCTTCGCCCTTCCCTTTCCATGGCATATGACACTGACGGGATGTTGGCGAACTTTCCATTGCAAGGTGGATACCCCGATCACGACTTCTTCTGGAAACAGCCCTCCATGAACGCCGACTATATCTCCCGCATGGTTTGATTGAAACGAGCGGATGCAGCCACTTCCTCGTACGACGCTGATGTCGTGCTTAACTCCAAACCGATCCGCCTCAAGTATGACAAATCTCGGGTCAGAGACACGGCCGATTGCCATGCGTCCGCCGAACTCGAAGCCCAGAGGTAAGTCCTCGAGACGAATCTGCTCACCCATCAGTTGCCCATGATCGCTGCACAAAACAATCTGAACTGCTGACGGGACAGGATATTTTGAAACAAGATAAGAAATCTCCTTAGCAATCGCATTGAGCTTAAGGGGAACCGACACATCGACCAAATGCTTCCAACTCGTATCGTCATGGTACAGGCAGTCGTATTCGGTTGTGTCCCAGCAGTAGATCCTGTGCTTCTCACCTTGAATGTCCGCGACGAGCGACTCACGGCGACTTGGAGAGTCCGTATATCTTTCAGATTCTGGGATTCCGCGAAATCCCTTGCCTGCGTCTGGCTCCCAGCTTGGGTGATTGGGCAGGAGTTGCGCGTAAAGGCTCCATTTTGCGAACTCAGTCTTGGTGGGCAGAATACTCAGCTTGGGATGGATAGCGTCCTTCAACTGGAAGGCATGAGCACTACATAGAATCTTAACTAGCTCAACGTGTTCAAGCCACCCGAGGCCATCAATCACTACCCACAGTACCGGTCCATTAAGAACCGCCTTTACAACCAATGAAGCAACACTGTAATTAAGTGAAGACTCCGTGACCGGATCCACTTTTAGTTTTGGGTAGGCTGCCGCGATCCAATTGACAAATGAATCGGCGAGAGCTTCAGCGGTATCGCGCGCGGGCCCTTTCGAATCGTTCAGCGCCTGCCATTTGCGAAACGGTAGGTATTCTTCAGTTGCCCAGCGCAACACTTCATCCGCCGTAGCATTACTTTCGACTGTCCTCGGAATTCTAGGAGGCATTAATTCAAAGAGTCTTTGCCCCGCTTCCGGAGATAGATATGGAAGGAGTTTTCTTATGCGACTCTCGGTAATCCATGAACACCGGGAAGTGAGCACCTTTGAGGCGCACTGCGCGACCCTGTCCATGCCGCTGACTTTCTGTGGTCGAAGCAAGTCTATTGCTCCACCGGACGTTTCCACGATCCGCCGTGTCCAAACCGAGTCGAACTCGTCCGCGAGCGAAGGTGGAATGGCTAAAGGGAAGACCGTTCCAGGTCCTTGATCACTCTCGGCAAGGCCAATCCACGCCCGCAAAACCGCAACCCGATCAAGGGCCTTATAGAAACGAGTCCAGGGCTCATCGCACCTCTCTGATAGTTCATCGCACCATACATCAAGAAAAGGACGAAATTCGTCCTGGGCCTCCATGGACAGGAACTCCGCTAGGTGCTCGAGCGATGGCGGCCCAAACCAAAAGTTTGGCGTAGCCGGAACGAGATCGGTAAATAAAAATGGAATCGCGCTGTCTGAGTTATAGGAATCTAGTTTGATCACCCACTGCAGCACTCGTCGATCATCCCAGCTTTGTGGCACCGGGATATTCTTAAGGAAATATTGCAATCGAGCACGGGGAAAAATCTTCTCCTCAACGATTAGATCGGATTCACCGCGCTGTCTGAGCCATTCGCGAGTCCACCTACTAAGCCCTTCGCCTTTAACCCAGCACGTCCGCTTCGATCTCCCTATAGATTCGAGCCACTGACGCTCTGTACTGACCACATCAACGTCGTCGGGTATCGAATATACACCCGTTGGGTCTAGTATCACTTTGCCACTGGTCGGCATTCTTCGCCTCACTGTTTCGCAATAATTCCGTTAGAAGAAACCAGGCTTTCGCTGCGTTCTGCTAAGCGGAGGCACAGTGCAATCTGGAGATCCTTTGGCAGCTGTTCAAACAAAACTAGTATCTGCGACTCCCGGTCGCGGTTCAGAATCTCTCGACATTCTGTCTCAATTGATTTCAGGTCGGTAATCTCACGATCCGCAACGTCTGGGCCGTAGCTTCGCGACATTTCTGCAACATGTTTGAGCAAAGCCATGGCGCTTTCGGTTCGTGACGGGGATTCGGCCTGAGACTGAACTAAATTCGCTCGTTCTCTCAGGCTTACAACCTGCTTCTTCCACTCCGTCAACCGGCGATTGTTAAGCTCCGCAAGTCTGTCCGCGATCCTCCTCTCTAGCGCTGCCGCAAACGCAATTACGCTAGGGCCCACCAAGCTCTCATGCTCCAAGCGCCATTGGGCTATTTGCTCCATAGCGTCTGCAGCGTCTTTCTCGTGCTTTAGGATCTCAAACGCTTTGTCTATCCGAACACACTCTCTAAGCGCCAGTAGCTCAATACTGGTTGTCCTGACTCGTTCGGCGAGATCGCTTCCCTCGTAGATAGGCGCCTTTGCGGAAATTGCCTTGATTCTATTGTCGATCTCGCCGACTGAGCTTAGTGCGTCACGGCCGGCATCCCATTCATCTAGCTGAGCGACGGCATGCGCTACCTTATCCGCAAGAATGTTTCGCTGCTGGGAAATTCGTTCACGCGCCCACCCGGGCAGATCCTCTGCTTGTGCGGTTTCATTTACTCTTTCCAGCGCTGCATACAATTGCCTTACGGTTGTCGCCGCCAGGCATTGCGCTTCGGCGTCATTCAGCAGTTCGAAGACACCCTGTAGGCTCTTTATTTTGGAGTCAAGACTCCGGTAATCATCTTCACGTCTAGAGCCAACGAACACCATCGCGAGTTGATCGTATGAGCGCTGGAATGACTTGAACTTCTCATAAGAGTTGACTGTGGGCAACGCCTGAGCAACATCGCTCAGCTGATCTACAAGTTTTTGTGCCTGTCGTTCAAGAGTCGATTCAATCTCATCTATTTCATTCGCGCAGGTATCAGGGCAATTGAGGTTTCCCCTTAGTTCCTTGACTTCATTTATAGCGGCTTCGCAAATTTGTACGGTATTGGGAATTGACCGCTTAAATTGACGGATTCTACCGAGCTTTTGCTGATCCGCAACCGTCAGCTCGATCTGCTTCGCAGTAGCTTCAAGCGATTCGAGCGCCGCTTCAGCTTTTACCTCGGTCGTAGCGAACTCTGGAACATCGGATAAGAGAGAGAGCATTGCTGTCAGCTCTTCGCGCAGCCGTCTACATTCCTGGGTCGTTCCAGGAACCTGAGAGCAGACCAAATCAGCTAATCCTTCTGTGTGCGCCTTCGCCGACTGTTTTAGAAGCTTGCTCTCCTCCTCTGCTTTCTCGTGTGGCGTGCCTTCTTGCGCGGAGGGGCACTCCAGTGCTGTGAGTTCTTGATAAAGGGTAAAAGCCTCTTGAAAACGTTTGGCACGGAGCACCCGCTCACACTGTCGCTGAGTTGACGCGAGGAAATTACCTAGATCTTTCTCCGCTCGCTCTATAAGTGCCCAGCGCTCGACTGTTGAGAGCAGGGATTGCGACATTGCTTCGATCTGTGCTGCCTCCGCAACAAAATCAAACCTATTTCGGGTCGAGTTGATTTCTGCAATCAAGCTCTCGGCAGTTCGCTTATTCCCAGCTTCGGCAGATCTTCTTTCCCAATCCCTTAGAGTCCTTGTGAGCTCTACCTCGTAACCCTCGATTTGCTGAACAGCGGAATTGTACTCATGGCTGGCTTTTGCATCAGAAAACTGCGCCGCCAAGTCTTCGATCGCAGCTCTTGCGTTCTTGAGCCCTGTCTGACTAGTAGTGCGCGATACCGCCTTAAGCACTCTGTCTATGTTTGCAATACAGTCCTGATATTTCTGCTGGCCACGAAGTGAGTCCATCCTGCGTTCTGCGGTAAGGACGGCGCCAGAGAGAGCTTCCGAAAACTCTTCATGGATGCTCGGCAGCGGCCTCAGCAACTGAAGATCGCGTTCGATTTGAGCCGTGAGGGCCCTCAGTTCTTGATCACTTTTTATAGAACTAGCTCGGGATACGCACGCCGAAACACGATCACGAATCACTCCATGAAGGCGGTCGAGCGATTCTACTTGCTCTGTTAATTGAGCATCCGAAAGAAGCACGCGATGCGTCTTGGCCGCCGAATCAGGTGGCGATTTTAGCTTTGAGTGAAGTTCCAAAATATCCGCCAACTCTGAACTGTTTAGTTCGCTCATCAACTGGCGACACGATTGCTCCCATCGATCCAGACGCGTTATCTGAATCACGAGACTGTCATTTATGTTCCTAAGCTCCGCAGCTCGTGTCTGATTTTGAACGTCCTGGTCTAGGTAATTCTGAATCTGTGATACAAACTTCCTACCTTCGTCACTCGACATCGTGTCCGGAATATTAGGATCCGGTATTGCTTCCTGACGAGTCACGAATACTTCGTCACGCTGCCACACCTTGATGAACTTCGACGGCACATCCAGATCGGGATTCGATAAAAACTGTGCAACAGTAAACTCCTGCAGACGAGGGGGCTGGCCAATCGGTCGTTCTGTTTGTGAGATTCGAATTTCGGCTCTGTGATAGACCAACCAAGCCCCTACGACTGCCGTAAATGTTAGGTCGTTGTACCCATACGGATCGCTAGACAGGGTTTTCCAGAGCTGACCCAAAGAGACTCGGGTCTCTTTGCCCGCTTCCAAAGGAAGGGAGTCGCAGATATTGTCCCAGGCAGCTCTGACTTTCGAATTTGTTGGTGGCTGGATCTGGTATTGAGTTCCTGACAAACGCAGTAACCCCCAGCTCCGCAAGAATAGAGCGTCAATCACGGAGTGAAAAGACTTGTCCGGGAAGCTTTGCTTTGTCAAAGTCTTGCCGAGCAATTGTTTCACCATGAATGTGACTATCTTGGCGCCAGTTGTATGGCCTGACCGCATTTTGTCGATGTTTTCAACAGTGGGAACCACGCCAAACCGATCGCGGAGCTGAAGGCTGACTACGCAACTCAGGTTCTTCCGTTCACTGAGCGGTAGACGGTCCGTATTGAATCCACACAATTCCACATCGCGCAGGGCACCATTCAGTCTCTTTTCAATGTCTTGCTCCCACATTTTGAGTAGCTCAACGTGCGCCGCTCCATATCTTTCGCGCTCTCCCGGGCTTTTGCGCTTGAGAGTCTTAACACGCACGATCAGATCGCTAACTTCACTTAGTCCCACCCTCGGTACAGCCACGACGACTTTCGACCGCAACGCAGAAGCTTTGATACTTTCTTCGCACTCAACTTTCAAGAGTTGCGCCTCGCCGGCTGTTGCGGGCAGAAGAAAAGCGACCGTTCCCTTGAATTTACCGTCTTCTAGCAAATCCTTCCCCAAGAGATCCCTGAGTTGATCAGGACTCAAAGCACGAATGGCAAATCGCCAGTCATCTGACACTAATCGATTCTCTGCAACGAACTGTTCAGCATCGACATATGACAACTTGAATAACGAATTCAAATGCTCGTCAACATAGGAAACGACGTCCTCAATGCTTCGAGGTACCTGCGCAACCTCGTCGTCAATAAGACGCTTGAGGTCGTTAAGTCCGAACCCGGAATAGAATCGGTAGGTATGAGTTGCCGGGATATGGTAGACAACTCCCAGCTCGGAGAGCTTCTGCAGAGAGATCCGAGCCTGTTCCGGTGTCATCCCACAAAGAGACGAGAGAACCTCTTCATGAGGTTCTGAATCAGGCTTCCTAACCTTTCCGCCACTCACGTAAAAAAGGAAGAGTGCCTTCAGGATCTTAATCTCGCCGTCGGTCGCAGATGCCTGAACTGCCGTAATCGCCTTGTTGAAATCGGGATACTGAGGATGTCCCGAAAGGTTACTGCGAAATGCGTCGACAAGCTCGACAGGCTGCAAATAGTTTAGGAGTCCATCCTTTTCAGCGGATTGAGTCGCTATAAACTGCTTAACGTTCTCCTTTACAAATTGAATTGCAGTTCGGCCTTGCATAAAGTCCAAGTTACAGAGCAGATAGGCCGCAAGGGGATGAAGTGGGAAACTGCCAATGCCGAGATGCTGAAGAAACTCCGAGAACGGCCACCTGCGCTGTTCATACACGGCGCACCATCGAAAGGCACGCTCGCTGTCACGTTGAATTCCACCTCTCCAAATTGTCATGAACTCTTGCAACCGATCATGCTGCTGTGCGTTGATCAAATTGTCGAGAACGAGTTCAAGACTTGCCATTGGCTCATAGGTACTGGGACCAAGTTCAAGTCGAGACGTGAGTTTCTTGTAATCGCGAACCTCAAGCGAATTTGGTGGAAGTGCTGTTGCATGAGATGGCTTGATTTGAGTGAAACAGGCAAGAGCAATATCCCCCTTGTTGTTCTCACAAATATTCGTGATGTTTTGCAAAGTCATTCCACCAGCTGCCGCAGGATTCAACGCCCACGACTGAAGGTACACGTTCAACTCATCAAAGAGGATCAAAATTCCCTGATAGCGTCGATCGGCACCTCTGCATAACTTCTGCAGGAGATCTTGAAGGATTTCTTCAACACTGAGATCTGCTCCAAAATCAATTGGAAATCCATTCAGATGCCGACTGATGTCCTTTACAGTTGGAATCTCTCTATATCCATCTGATTCTAGAACCTTGGTTAGTGCCGCCGTATCAATTTGACCATAGCGCTTTACGTCTTGACGCAGAAAATTATCCGCCTCGGTACGCTGCGCTTGGTTAAGACTTTGCATGTATTCAAGAGGTCTTTGGCAAAGATGCTGAGCGATGCTATCTGTGACTCCGTCAGCCAAAAGGGTGTGGCGAATCTGCTTCAGCAGCATTTGCTTCAGATCGACCTGGCGTTCGCCACTGATTGCAATTACCAGATATGGCTTGGTTCGCTCCTTGTGGCCGCGAAGGTCATCAAGTATCCCCTGCCTGGTCCCAAGCGCCACTTCAATCTGACGCAAAATACCTTTTATTTCCGGGCTATCGTGTGTCTTATTGAAATAGTTTGCCATTACTAGTGCAAAGTGGGATTTCCCTTTTCCATAATCCTGAACGACGAGATGGACGTTCGGCTCCGACCGGCTGAAGAAACTGCGACGAACGCAGTCTAGGACGCCAACGGTAGAGGATTTGGGTGCGCCAGAGTCAAAATTGAAGACGAATCCATCACAGAGACTGAGGTTTTTAGTAGCGTCTTCCATCATGCCAAAGTTGACGGCATCTGCAACGAGGCCTTCTTCGTTGATTCGTACCAACTGTTTCAGTTCCATGTGAGGGTCCCTGTTGCTTTCTCGATACTTACATTCTTCACGCGTTGTTCTGGCCAACGAGAGGGAACGCAGCAGTTCGGTAACACGATCCATAGGAGAGCGTTGAGGTGTCGAACTCTGAGTAAGCGCTCCAAGAATACGTCCAGCATTGGTCCTGGCCGGGATTGAAGGTACGCCAGCAGAACATCGAGCTCATGCAGCACGACTACACGACGAGACGTCTGGCTACAATACCAACGGAGCATGTCAAGCTCTCGGTCAATATACCGGTCGAGCACCAGGAAACGCTCTGAGGGCTTCGTTCGGCCGATAAGGTCGTCGCGATAGTTGATGTATTCGGCGTTGAGTGAGCTACAGAGTTGCCTAGTAGAGAGCACATCAGCGCAATCCCAAGCTAGTATGTGAGGCCGGTCCCGTAACTCAACATCGAGGTGCGACGCCAAATCCATCATGCGTATGCCCTCGCCAGCATATCTATTGGTCTCACCCAACGACGCACTACCTGAAATGGAGCAACCGTGCGCCGTTGCTCGATAAACCCCTCTGCAGCGATGGCATCGAGAACCTCCTGCATGGCCGAGCGCCCCACGCCGAGAAGCGGTCCAAGTCCCATCCTTTGGTCAAGTATGAAATCTGTTGGCACCGATTGGGTTTCACCAAAGTCTCTTTCCCAGAGCTTCGCTAAGGCGTAACCCAACAGGGCAGGCGGCGGAATTCTTGATTCGCCGGAATAATAGGTCCCATCAGAATCCCGCGTCACCAAGTTGCAACTTGCAAGGGCGTCGCGGTCCGTATACGCGCGAAGCGCGTATGGGTAGTTGGATCTAAATAACCGGGGATCGTCGTCGAAGATTGATGAACTAGCAGTGGTGAGAGTTTCGATCGTGAAGGAAGGATGCTCCGGCAGGAATTGAAATACAAGGTAGGTCCAACCGCCCCAATCCGCTGGACTCTCAGGAATGTGCGCGAAGCCATTGGCGCCAAAGGATAAATGAAAATGCATTAGCCACTCTGTGATTGTCGATCGGAGTCCTGGATCTACACCCAACAGGATGCGGCCCTCATCGGTGAGTGCCTTTCCACGAATAAGTCCGCTTCGAGTCGCCCAGCTCTTTATAGGTCCTACTTTTTTCGGACCGAAGCCAGTGCGATCCATGAGACCGGCAATGGAATCCGGAAATCCTTCCTCAGAACCGGCCAGACCCATCACCCGTGCTACCTCTGGCTTTTTGAGAGAAAACGTTGTGTGAAAACTCAGCTGCAGATTCCTCATAGGCGGTCTCGAGCTCCCCTGCGGTTGTCGGTCGATCTGACTCATTGGGCAACAGACCAGAGACGACTCGCCGTTTGGTTCTTCAATTTTGGTTCAATTCAGATACGGCGATTTTACGCCTCGTGAGAGACTTTCGGAGCAGTTTGAACGGTCGTCCACAAAGGTGCTGTTATGCCCCACGCCTGCCGCGATGCCCGTCCCTTGTCAACGTATTACCAAAGTAACCAAAAGACGATCTTGGCGCACGGTGCGAGTCGAATCCTATCAGCTCCAGCGCCGCCAGATTTCTTCCATATGCTCCGAAGGGACACGGGAACCCGAGTCCCGCCCCAAAACGCCGTGCAGCTCTGAACGGGCGAGAACGTTGCTCCCGCAGCAGTGGTCGCGGTTTAAGATCAATTTCACTTGTGGCAGACGTTGCAGGCGCCATTACCCTCGTCAGCCATATAGAGATCGTCAATATCGTCATAGGCTAGTCCTGCATCAAGAACGCGCAGTGGATTAAGCTTTCTCGCGGTCTGTTCGCGGAGACGCCTCGCTTCAAAGTCAGATTCAATCTGGGCAATTCGATCAGGCTTTTCAAGGTCGATGAGAGACTCGCCTTGACTCCAAGTGAATGGAGAGCCGTGCGTCAGTGCCGTCTTCTCGTATTCCTTCGCTTCTTCATAGGCTTTCGGATGCACTCGCTTCAATCGTACCCATTCGATTTTCTGCTGAAAAAAACAAAACGTGCATCCACTTCTTGACCGCCAACTGTAGTAGGCGGGAAGACCGATTCCAGACGACTCCAGGATGTCGTAGACGCCCTGTTTGTCGACTAAGTGATCTCGGAATGGCATTTTGACGAACATCTTTTCGTTCGTTGGAGTGTAGCCTTCCCTGTGATCTTCATCGCTTCGAATTGCAACGTAACTCACGACTTCATCCCCGGCATCTAGCCAAGGCTTGATCCACTGGCGCAAGGGGAGAAGTTTAAGTTGGCGAGTGCACCAACGAGTGCGAGCCGATGGAAGGAAATTGTTATACTCGCGAAGCCAAAAATCGAAAGTACGCTGCGGATTGAGCTGATGGATTCTCCGTCCCAGAAAGCCCTCAAGTTTTCCGAGAAACTCGTAGACTTCTGGCAACTCCTTTCCCGTGTCGGTAAAGAAGTATTCGACTTCGATCTCTGGGTACCGCTCGCGCATGAAAATCGCAAGGGCCGCGCTGTCTTTGCCTCCTGAGAGACCGAGAATGTGATGCTTAGTCATCCCTTTCACCTCCCACGATCTTGATGTGTAGCGCGCGAACCTGCTTCCGCAAGAGCCGCCAAAAATAGATCTAGCTCTACCCCATTAGCACGTGACTGAATTTCTTTGGCCAACTGCTTTACCTTCTGCATGTCTGACGCGGAAATATCAAAAGAACGTGACGTCGCCTCGGATCCGTCGCCTACACCGAACACAACCGCGAAGGCATGACGGGTTGCGGGCCTATCGCGCAATGGTGCTAATGTTTCCACTTTTCTAAATTCGAAGGCCCATGTGCCAAGCTGGACGAAAGCAAGTTCAATATCGCGATCTGTCCAGTCTCTGGCCGGCTTGTTCACTGAGAGAGATATCATCGCTTCGATATCTTCGAGCGATGCTGAGTAGCTGGACAATCTGAGCGCGAAAGCGTCAAGGCGAAAGTCGCCAGAAATTCCGCTTACTGTCTTGCCTCGATTCGCCAGCTCGGTGATCTCCCCGCGATGATCCAGCATCTTCAGGACCTGTGCCTCAACTGAGCGAAGCATCTTGGGATATGCATCATAGAGCTCAGCGATGCAACGGGCAATCGAATCCGTAATGTTGGCTGACGACGTTGCGCCCAGGAGAGCGGGTAGATCCATAAAGAGCACCTTGTGCGGATCCGAAGCCCGAAGCAGCGCCTGTCGAACTTGTCTAGCTTCTGATGAAAGCTGCGTGGTTCTCTTGGTCCATTCTGGGAGATTTAGCACTAGTGACACCAATGCCCTCGCCAAATCCAACGGATCTTCCATTACCTTTCGACCAACAAACTTCGAGAGTGATTTCCCAAGACCGGCAAGCATGTCCCGTTGTATTGAGTCGATTTCAAAATACTTCCACGTAATTCGAGATGGTTCCTGAAGCCATTCGTCAATGTGAACTTCCGTGAGGTTGGGGATAAATGCACCATCGTGATAGAGAGCAATGACTCGCTGATTCGCCAAATAATACGCAAGCGCAAGTAGCGGTAGAACTCCCATTTTGATCCCGAATGGCGGCGCATTCCAGACATTGAAAAGCTCGCTGAGGGTGCAAGTTGCTCCCTTATGAAGTAGTAATCGATCTGCAGCCTTCCACATGCCTTTGAGTCGGCGTCCCGGACCATTATTGGGAGGCACACCGAAGCTCCAACCTGCCTCAGATTCCGAGTGAAGTCCCGTTCCCTTCAAGATGGAGAAGTACATCCCCGCATCAGCAGGATAGCCTTCATATCCAAGATTCAGCTCCTGAGCACGCGATAGCATTCTATGCATAAGATCACGCCGTGCCTTCACTGAATTTGACGAGGGCGAGTCCCGGTTTATCAATTCGCTTTGCAGAACTGGGGCCAAGTGATACCGAGTATCGGATACAGAGGAAGCAATCATCGAGAGACTCTTCGATGGGAGAGGCTCTTTGTCTGGCGAGTTCCAGTACCATTTCGCTGTCGCAAACGAATCGCGAAGCATGTCTTCGAGTTCAGTCTTGAGCGCGGCGATCCTCGCGTCTATTTCGCGGGAAGCAACTTTGTCACTTTCCAATTCGGTGCTGCTTAAATACACGCGTTGCAACGCGAATAATTCTCTGGCTGTCTCTCCAATCCGGGTTGCCTCTTTAGGCACACCAAGGACCACCCCACTTTCCGAGTAGCTATCTGCGAGCCTTCGTGCGAGGGCTTGCGATGCTTTGAGTGAAGTGTCACGGCCAGGAACGATGAGGATGAATTCTCCGCAACTCCCAGGAGGAATACTGCGTTCCTTCAAATAGACTTCCAGAGCGTCCGAGCGAACAATGCTCCGCTGTAAGAAGCGCATTGCCCCAGTTTCTTGGTATGTGCGTTTCGCTAAGACCGGAGCGAGCTCACCTATTCCATCGATTACCTGTAGCCCGTCGGCATCAATCTCTGACCGGGCGCGCGCCGTGGCTGCTTCAATATCGAAGTCGCTGCCGGCATAGATCCCCCAGGCCGAAAGATGTCGTCTGTAGACGACTATTGACCATTTTGCGAGATCATTCAGCGCCTGATCAATCTCGTGTTTTGGATTTTGAGGAAAACACGAGGCGACAACATTATGGTCCGCCGCCAGTCCTGAACCATTTCGAAATAGCTCAATCACTGCGATTGTCTTAACAATACTCAGATGCTTGAGATCACCTTTGGCTTCCGTCCGTTCCACCGCTTCAACACCAAGGGCCCATCTATGACCATCCGGTGAGGCCAATATCGCGGGTTCGAGGTTGGCACGCATATAGTCCCAGAATTGCCAAGGCCAGTAATAGTTGAATCGATCGACTGTGTGACTTTCCAGGAATTCCCTGAATCCCATAGGTTCCACTGAATTGAGGAATCCAAAAATACTTCTCTCGTTCTGGCCAAATCTACGTCGGGAACTTGGCCCAAGAAGCACCGCCGTGACCGGATGCAACGGCCAGCATCGATCCAACCTGAGATTGAGATCTTTACAAGTTGATGGTCGCCTATCGCTAATTGCCTGCGCGACGGAATCAGACAAGTCTCGGGTCTCAGGATGAGGAGCATTCTTCGAATCTATGGCTCTGCCAATGAGATCTATGACCTCGTCTGAACCTGCGGTTAAGGATATGTCTACAAAGCGGCCTTGTATCTTTGACCATTCATCCCGAGCTTCACGCCCAAGTCTGATTGCATACTGCTCGAAGGCTTGATGCAGGATACCTACCACTACCAATTTGCCGCGGGTCCTGCAAGCCGCCTCAGCGAGCTGTTGGTAGAAGTAGATGTCTCCATTTGAAAGGGCAGATGCCTCTAAAAACTTGCCAAGCTCATCAATGACAAGCAGTACACCGCGCCTGCTCGGACTTTCAGCCATTGATACAAGCTCTGCAATGACGTCGCGGTCTCGAGTTTTATCCGATCTCTTTCTGCGACTTGGCAGCCTATCAATGGCGACGGCTATCTCGTCGTTGATCAAAGCACGTTTTCCAACTATAGGCAACACAATCCACCCGTCATCCGGTGCGGCAGAGAAAGCCCTGAGAATCGGATCTTGGCGACGAAGTCCAAGAACCTGACGTGCCACATCGTGAATGCGCTTCTCGGGACTCACAAGTGAACAGAGAGCGAGAGCCAGTGAAGATTTGCCCCCTCCATATGGGCCCGTCCAAGTGAACGCTCTCTGTTGAGTTTCGTTAATATGTCGAGCGAGGGTTTCGATTGCTATTCTTGCTGATGGCTGAAATACAAATCCGTTGAGAGCGTCGCTACGACCAAAGTCAGCATCTAGTCGCACCGATCGCAGGAATTGCTGCCGCAGTTGGATGATTCCGCTGAGGAGTCTACCCATACATCGCCTCCACAAGCCGGTTCTTTAGAGTTGTCGGCGCAAAATCAGGAGTCTTACTCACTTGGCGTACTCCCGCTGTATCGGTCCAACGCAGCATCCCTTTGGTGCTGTGCTCCAGAGCTAGGACCTTTTCTCCAACTGAGTACTCGTCGAGCTTGAAAACGCGCCCAGGAGAACCGTAGTCGTGTGCAATCCTCTCGAAGGAGAGTACGGACGAATGGACGTACCTTTCCCAAAATTCGACGAGGGCATAGGTGAACAGCGCATCAGGTAGAGTGGGCTTCGCGCCGCGCCGAAAACTGAATGTGCTTTTCATACCCATATGCTGCTGAAGCAGGGGCAACTCGGCTAAGACCGGCTCAGCGGCGTCTTCGGCACTTCCGCCATTAACTGTTTTAGGCAGGTAGCTTGCAAGGCATACGTCGATGTCGCGTCTTAACGTGCTGTCGCTGACCTTGTACGGAACGCTCGCCGTATAGGACTTCAGAGCTTTAAATAGTGATTCTTTGTCGAAAGTCTGCTGAACAACGCAATTGAAGAGATACCACCATGTGGTGGATTTCATGCCTATTCCAGCCAACTTCCAATGGAGTAGCCATACCGTAGCAGGCTGTTCAAGATAGGGATCGAAGCCGTTCTTCGACAATAGCTTCGTCGCGAGATCAGTCGGCGCATAGCCTCCCTCGCCTTCACGCATGAAGCCACATGCGAGAGACCAATGTCTTATTGATGTCACCATATTTCGACCGACACCAAATCTTGCTATCGATTCTTCGTCGGAGAAGATCGCTCGAGGGGCGACCGGACCGCAGCTCGCGATGCTGTCGAACGCTTTTCGCAACCACAGCTGTCTAAGCGGGAAAGTCTCGTGTCCCGAAAATTGCAGAGAAGGTATTGTGAAGGAGTCTTGCACAGCTAAGTCTACTGGGGACTCCTGCCAGTCTGCAAACCGCAATACCTGGAGAAATCCTCCAGTCAAGGTGCAATTGACGTGCGCGGCGCCGGAGAAACATCTATAAGTTATTGCCTATGAACAACATACCTGCAAAGCGATGCAAATTGCACAAGCAATCAACTTCACGTTTGCTTCAAAGTCCATCGGGCCATTTTGCTGCTACCGCTCAATCCATCCCCAATTGCTGGTGCGGCAGACGAGGCTTGCGAGGCTTCCAGCGTCGAATTTTTGGAGGCATCGGTTTGCTCATGTCGTCGGTGAAATAGGCTGGAGCAGGCTCAAAAGTTGAACCTGCCTGCTGAAGGACGAATCGTCATCGACTCAGGAGGTTGGGGAACCTCTTTAGTCGTAGCTCTTCCAGCGCGCGATCTGTTTGCTTCCACGGATCGCCCTTCATTCTCGCAATGAGCGTGATCCAAATGCTCTCGAATGCCGATACTGCATCGTCAGCATGAAAATGGATTCCGGGAGGCAAAAGCGGCGCGATGTCCTCAGTCAAGCTGCGTGTCAGCTTTTCCAGCATCCGCTGCTCGGCGTTTGCACGGGTGATCGGTTTTCCTTCGAGTGCAAGGTAGTGATCGAAGCAGGCAAGGAGCGTGTCGGGGTTCATGGAGAGCTGTCGCAAGCCCATGTGCAGGTCGAAGAGATCTCGATTCTTGCGGCGCTGCAAGAGCGCTCGCAGCTTGGTTGCGAACAGTTCCTCGGTCTCAAACGATGCGATGTTAGCTTTGGTTTGATACCAGCGGTTCTCGACCGCATATGGGTATTGCTTGATGCCGAGCACGCTGTCATGTTCGCGGGTATTGATTTCAACCTTAATTTTCAAGGTGGTATCCGGTTGGGCCTCGGGCGCAAACCGGAAGACAAAGTGCATCGAGTGGGCCGCGTGCTCGCGCTTGCAGTCGCCGAGCCACGCGAGAGCTTGGCGGATGGCGTCGGCAGTCGCACCGATTTGCTCGCTTTGTGTCTGAACCAGGTCTATGTCTTCGGAGTAGCGAAGCGGCTGCTTGAAGACCAACTTGTGGATCGCGGTGCCGCCGCGAAACGCGATCTTGCCTGCCAGCGCCGGTGCGTTGAACAGATCGCACAGCGCGCGGCTGATAATCAAATCCTGCTCGACCTGCTGCGAGGTCGGCCATGGAGCCTTGGCGCTCCACTCCTGAATGTACGATGTGGGAATCAAAAATCTGCCTCAACTGGTTCGTTGATGATGAGCTTCCATTTGGCGATGCGCGGGGCATCCTCAGAGATTGAAGAAATCAGCGGTTTGATGGAAGGGTCGAGAAGCAACGAGGTCTTGGCCATCTTGACGAAGGGCTCAAGCGCGCTGGCTTGTGGCGCGCGTCCGGCCTGATCGAGCAAATACCCAAGGCGGCGAACGGAGGCGTTTTCGTAAGCTACCGCGGCCTCGGCGAGCTTACGGGCGTCGGCCCGCTCTCCGATGTCTTTAACGATCTGCGCGAGTCCGTTGATGCCTGCTGATTTGTGGAAGTAGCGAGCGCAATCGAGCAGGGTCAGCTCGACGCCGGCTACTTGAGCGAAGCCAGCTTCGCTCTTCATGCTTCCGAGCCATTGAGGTTGGTTGACCTGAGCGAAGGCCGCTGGGGCCTGATAGACAAACTGGAGCCGGTGACGGCCGATTTCGAAGTCGCGAAGCTGCTTTGGGACGATGACTTGGAAGGTCATGGCTGCCTGGTGCGAAGAGCCATGAAATGCCGCCGCGCGCAGCAGCGAGACACGGTAGTCGATGCCCTGATACTTCATAAGTGGGTCGATCCAGCGAGCTGGGTCCGGGGCGCCAGCAACCCGGTCTTCCGGGCGCAGGATCAGGTAAAAGCCATGGCGGAGATTGGCCACCCGTTGCTTTCTGGCCATCCGGCCAACGGCTGCCTTCAATGCGAGAGGATTCAAGCGCAACTCGGTCAGCGCCTCTTCACGGGTGAAGTAGGCGCGCCCGCGCACGAGTTGAGCATCGAGATATTGATCAAGGCCGGCCACGCCCATATTTTACTCAAAAAGCTGCTATTTTCGTAACTTTTTGAGTATGAAATGGGATAATTAAGAACCTGCGACTCTGGTGAGGCCAAACACTACCGTAAATTGATTCTGCATATCTTTGTTTTTCAATGATTTAAAGGTTCCCACTGAATTTCCCAGTCGGTGTCTGGGAATTCAGAATTGTCGGACCTCTCCCGAAAATTCTGAACAGATTGCGGTGCTCTTAAACGCCTGTGAGGCTCGGTGTCGGAATCAGCGTCAGGACCGATCGGTCCTCGTGGGGTGAACCATGTTGGATGAGCGCATCGCTGTTACCG
>Ga0224527_1000403_pt1 | contig 29479 bp, 22 predicted proteins | sample CBST0metaG_FD_179882 | JGI IMG/M metagenome (GOLD analysis project Ga0224527, IMG submission 179882) | Peat soil microbial communities from Stordalen Mire, Sweden - C.B.S.T0 | ecosystem: Environmental > Terrestrial > Soil > Wetlands > Peat | place: Sweden: Norrbotten County, Stordalen Mire... | reverse complement strand
CACAAGGCGACCACGTTCCATCACCACAATGACATCAGCCCGTTTTACCGTTGACAAACGGTGGGCAATGACAAAGGAAGTGCGTCCCACCATCAATTTATCCACTGCTTCCTGAACTAGTTTCTCACTTTCTGCGTCCAGCGCCGAAGTAGCCTCATCCAGAATCAGAATACGTGGATTTTTCAGTATGGCTCTGGCAATGGAAATCCGTTGCTTTTGGCCACCCGAAAGCTTTGAACCTCGTTCACCAATTTGGGTATTGTAACCGTCAGGCATTTCCATAATAAAATTGTGGGCATTCGCCGCCTTGGCCGCCGCCACTACTTCATCTTCGGTAGCATCCAACCTGCCATACAAAATATTACTGTAGGCACTCCCATTAAATAATATTGTTTCCTGGGGTACAATGCCAATTTGCTGACGTAAGGAGTGGAGTGTCACGGTTTTTATATCAATACCATCAATCGTGATTTCACCAACAACTGGATCATAAAACCTAGGCAACAAATTACCGATAGTCGTTTTACCAGCACCGCTCGGCCCAACAATTGCCACTACTTGTCCAGGTTTGACGCGCAACTCTACTTCTTGCAAAGCTGGTTCACCGGGTTTGTATTCAAACGTTATATTTTTAAAGGCTACATGACCATCAATTTTTGCCAGTTCAGTAGCACCAGGCAAATCTTTTATTTCTGGTTCCGTATCGAGTACACTAAACACTCGATCAGCAGCTGCCATGGCTTTTTGAATATTACCATATACACGACTCAAGCGTTTAATTGGATTGGATAGATTAACCGAATAGGTTAAAAATGCAATCAGTGACCCCGCTGTCAAGTGATTGTTAATAACTTCCCGGCCACCATACCAGATAATCATGGTGATGCCAATGGCTGCCACAAACTCAATAATCGGTGTTAAGGTTGCCATAATTTGCGAATTTTTCATTTGTGCGCGGAAATTTTGATGATTTTCCCGTTGAAAGCGCTCAATTTCGTAATCTTCACGGGCAAAAGATTTAATAACCCTGACGGATGAAATACTTTCCTGTAAGATGGAAGTAATGTCCGCAGCTCGCTCTTGTATCCGTGTACTGGAGGTACGCAATTTTTTTCCAAAAATATTCATCGTCTTGCCGACTAGCGGCGCCGTAATCAACGTTAACAAAGATAATTGCCAATGAAGATAGAACATGGCTACTAAGGAACCAATTAACGTCATACCTTCCGTCACTAGTTCAATCATGCTTTCCACCAAGGCGCCCTGAACTGCTGCCACATCATTGGTAATATAACTCATCAATTGACCTGTCTGCCGTTTTTCGTAATAAGATAATGATAAGCGCTGCAAATGACGATACACCGCTTCGCGAATATCAATAATTACCTTTTGTCCAATATAAGACATTAGATAAGTTTGTCCATAAAAAAAGATCCCCCGTAGAAAAAAAACCACCACAATTCCACCAGCAATGGTATTGAGCATCGACATATCTTTGTTTGTTAATACCTTATCAATAATATCCCTCAATATCCAAGGCACGTATAGATTGGCACTTGCGGCTAATATAATGCACACGATTGCCACTATCATTCGCTGCAAATAAGGTTTAACATATTTCACTAGGCGTACATAACTTGTCATTAGCTACCTCCAACCGTCCTGTGAGCAACTGCGAGAACTTCTTGTGCTACCCGCTGCACCGCACCTGTAGTTCCTAATTTCTGACGCATTTCGATCAAATCATTTATCATGGTGCCACGCACATTGGGATCGAGCAAAATTGGCAAGGCTTCGAGGGCAACATTATCAGCAGTTGCCAACGACTGCACCAATTCTGGTAAAATTTTGCGGCCAGCAATAATGTTAGGCAAACTGATATAGGGAATTTTAACTACCAACTTACCAATAAAATAGCTTATGGCTGCCACTTTATAAATAATAACGGTCGGCAATTTAAGCAATGCTGCCTCTAAGGTAACGGTGCCTGATGCAGCAATCCCCATAGTAGCGATATTCATCAGGTCATAAGTATTTTTGTCAGTCAAAGTAACCTCTACATTATGACTGTTAATTATCTGCATAAGCATTTCCCGGGAAATAGTGGAAGCTACTGGTAGAAAAAATTGGCAATCCGGTAATTCTTGGACGATTTTTTCAGCAGCTGTTAGCATGACAGGCAATAAATTGATAATTTCCTGTTGTCGACTACCAGGGAGAAGCATCACTACTGGTTTTTCTGGCTGGGCACCAAAAAATTCATAAGCCTCACTCTTAGACATTGTAGTTTGAACAATATCTAATAAAGGATTACCAACAAATTCAACATTCGCTCCAGCTTCCTGATAAACATCAACCTCAAAAGGAAAAATGGCCGCCACTTTTTCTACTGTTTCAGCCACTTCTTTTGCCCTGCCCCGTCCCCATGCCCATACTTTAGGACAGATGTATGATATTACAGGAATACCTTTCTTTTTGGCAATTCTAGCCAGACGTATATTAAAACCATGATAATCAATAATTACCAGGACGTCCGGTCGTTCCCGTTCCATAAGTTCGGCTAAGCTATCCCGCAATCGGAAGAGTTTCGGTAGGCTCTTGATAATTTCAACAATACCAATCACACCTAAATCAGCAATGTCATGGGCGATGTCTACACCAGCTGCCTTCATCGCCTGCCCACCCATACCAAAAATTTTAATGTCTGGCTGTATGGATTTTAAAGCACAGGCTAGGCTAGCCCCATGTAAATCTCCTGATGCCTCGCCTACCGAAATCATTATCTTAGACATAAACAGCCTCCATCAAGTAATAAGTAAATCGAACACGGCTACATTGCTACGATTGCGATGCCATGTTCGTTTGCTAGTTTTAACACATTTTCACGATCAACCAGCAATGTTTTTCCAGCCTCAATGACAAGGGCAGTAGCGTTGTTTGCACACATGATTTCCAGGGTGTTTAGACCGACTGCCGGCATGTCAAAGCGTAGGTCTTGATTTGGTTTCGCCACTTTAGCAACCGTTACGTTACCACGTCCTAGTTCTGCTCCACGGCGAATACAAGCATCGGTCCCTTCAATCGCCTCGACTGCCATCACAGCACAGTTTTTCACCACTACAGTTTGTCCAATATCATGACGTCCCATTTCTTTGGCCATTTTAAAACCAAAATCCATATCTGCCTGTTCCTGGGTTGTTGGTTGACGTTTGGTTAATACACCAGGCATGGGCATCAATGTTTTAAGCAAAGCCGTTTGGTCCACAATTTGAAAACCTTCCATCATAAGTTCGCGAACAAACCCTAACATAATGGTATCATCACTGTTATCGGTAAGGCTAGACAACACTTTCTTGATGCGTTCATCAAGTTCAACAGTGCCAGCAAACATGAGTTCTTTGGTCACTTTGCCTAGCATCGTAACTTCCGTAACACCTTCATTTTTCAGCGTGGTCAATATCTCTTGTAATTGCCCCACATTAATATGATATGTTTTATCTGCAATATTATTCAATTCTGGATCAGTGCCAGGAACTACACCCACTGCGATCACGGTAAAGCCCATGCCGCGAGCGGCACGGGCAAATTCGACTGGCAATTTACCCGTACCAGCTAGTAAGCCTACAACTTTCATCCTTCAAATCTCCTATTCGCCATCTCTGCGAGTGCGACACACACCCCGTTCTACATTGCGCAAGAAACGGAGAAAATGTTCCACTTCAGGATAAGATTCTAATTCTTGTTCCATCATTTCAATGGCTTGCGCCAAACTTAAATTGGAACGATATAATATCTTATAAGCTTTTTTAATATTTTTTCTTGATTCGACACCAATACCAGCACGGGACATACCAACATTGTTGAGTCCAGACACTCTCGCTGGATGGCCATCAACAATAACAAATGGTGGTATATCTTGCACTACCTTGGATGCGCCACCAATCATAGCATTCATACCGACTTTTACAAATTGATGTACACCAGCGAGTCCACCGATGACAGCACGATCTTCCACTACTACGTGACCTGCTAATGTGGCTGCATTAGACATGACAACATGATTGCCGACTATGCAGTTATGAGCCACATGAGTATAAGCCATTAACAAGCAATCGGAACCAACGCGCGTTTCTTCCCCTTCACCAGTGGCTCTGTTCACTGTTGCAAACTCTCTAATCTTAGTGTTATCACCAATAAATACATAGCTTTTTTCGCCACAAAACTTTAAATCCTGCGGTTCAGAACCAATGGACGCACTAGGGAAAATTACACAATTCTTTCCAATACTAGTCCACCCATCTATCACCACATGAGCCCCAATTTTTGTGCCATCACCAATCACTACATTCTCGCTAATTACCGCATAGGGTCCGATTTCAACATCTGCACCAATGCGAGCTCCTGGGTGAATAACGGCGGTCTCATGTATTTTACGCAGAGATAAGACAACTTTCTCCAGTTTCATCTGCACATCAACTCCTTCTCTAGTAAGTACATTCCTCTTACGCTTTTATAATTGCTATTAGTATAGTCCGACTAAGCAGTCGATTTTCAGCAAGTTAAATTCGGTCAAAATCAGCCGTTTAAAGGTGAATTTATTGGTTACTTAAATTTATAACCCCAATACTACTATTTTTCTTTTATTTTCTTTATCTTGGTGCTAAAGCGAATAAAAATTCAGCTTCTGCTACCAGTTGATCATCAACAAATGCCTGAGCCCACAACTTTCCTCTGCTGCTACGAAGTTTGGTAATTTCAGCGACCATTCGTAGTTGATCACCAGGCACTACTTGTTTTCTAAATTTTACATGGTCCATACCAGCGAACATTGCTAATTTACCCCGATTTTCATCTGCATACAATATAGCAACGCCCCCCACTTGGGCCATGGCTTCGAGAATCAGCACTCCAGGCATTACAGGGTGTCCAGGAAAGTGCCCCTGAAAAAAGAGCTCATTCATGGTTACATTTTTAATGCCAACCGCCCGTTTTAACGGTTCAAGTTCAATAATACGATCTACTAGTAACATAGGATAACGGTGTGGAATGATTTCTTGTATTTCAGTTGCAGTTAACATTGCTTCCAACTCCTTAAATAACGTATGCTATCATTTGTTCTTATGATCTTCCACTATTTTCTTAGCCAATGCTGTATTAATGGCATGACTTGACTTCACGGCAATAACATGGCCTTTAATACGACCTGCTAATGCCAAATCACCGATAATATCTAATATCTTATGACGCACTAGTTCATCTGGAAAGCGCAGTGGCGTCAGCACCTTTTCATCATCGTACACCACTACATTTTCTAAATTCCCCCCCAGAGCCAGCCCTTGCGCATGCAGTGCTTCTACTTCATGCATAAAGCCAATAGTCCGAGCAGAGGCAATCTCACGGATGAAATTTTCTTTGGTAATTTCATAATCACCAAACTGTACGCCTAGCATAGGATGAGAATTAATTGACGTAAAGGTAATTCTTAATCCGTCATAAGGTAAAATGGTAATAAATTTGTCATCGACCCGTATTGCTTGAGCCGTTTTGACCTCTACCAAATTACGCAAGGCATCTTGCTTAGTGACTCCAGCCTCTTCAATTAGACGCACAAACGGCAATGAACTTCCATCAGCGACGGGAGGTTCCACCGAATTAATTTTTACTACACAATTATCAACTTCGAGGGCATAAAATGCCGCCAAAAGATGTTCCACTGTAAAAACTTTCGCCATTCCATTTTCTAGAGTAGTTGCCCGCATGGCACTTGTAACATTACTTGCCATCGCTACGACCTGGGGATTGCCCGGTAGGTCCGTACGTTCAAAGACGATCCCTGTATTAACGGGTGCTGGAGTAAGAGTAATCGTTACATCTTTGCCTGAGTGTAATCCTGTACCAGTATATGTTACAGTTTTAGTTACTGTTGTTTGCTGCATAATCTCCTCCTGATATGATAACCTTTATACATTCTATAAAAAATTCCATCTCCCTGCAACACATTTTTTATTTTCTTTATTTATTTAATGTGCGTGCATTGGTAATTTGTTGATATTCAATCAATTCTTTATACTGCCTACCAATATCAGAAACAGGATTTCCGAATACATTTTCTGGCATACCTTCTTCTACAATGCTACCTTTGTCCATCAATACAATTCGATCTGCCACATGGATGGCAAAGGATATTTCATGGGTCACCACTAGCATCGTACTTGCACGATATTTAGCCAATTCCTCCATGATCACCAACACTTCTCGCACCAAAATAGGATCCAACGAGGCAGTCGGCTCATCCCACAACATGAGTTCTGGCTCAAAAGCCAGTGCTCTGGCAATGCCTACCCGCTGTTGTTGTCCACCTGACATTTCAGCCGGTTTATGATCTGCACGGTCTTCAAGTCCAACCTTACCTAAGGCCACTAACGCCTTAGTATGAGCCAATTCTTTGGGCATACCATCCATGACAAGCCCTAGCATCACATTCTCCACTGCCGTCAAACGGCCAATCAGGTTAAACTGTTGAAATACAAAGCCAATACGTTTGCGAACCGCTCTCAGCTGATCGGTTGCTAAACCTGTAATTTCATGACCTGCAAAATAGATTGACCCACTGTCCGGGTTAATCAAACGATTAATCGTACGGATGGTAGTAGACTTTCCACAGCCTGATGGTCCCATGAGCACCACTGTCTCCCCTTTCTTAACATGCAAATTAAAATCTTTCACCGCTACTAGATTGCCAAATTGTTTATATAAATTTTGAATTTTAAGCATGCTCCTGCCTCCTTTCTATCAATACATGGTTCCCACAGAACCCTTATTAAAAATCGTCAGGAATAGAAGATGGGCCCAGCGCCGCCTTACGTAGAAGGCAAGCAATGTCCAATCTTCTGTTCCTGACAGACCACCAATAGATATTTACTTAAATTTTACTTTACGTTGATTTAATTTTTGTAATAATCCTGGGCGTCCACTGGGAATAATAATTTCTCGCATGATTTCATCGATTGACAATCCTAGGGATTGACCTGCCATGATTTCTTCCCCTGAAACAGGACTAATTTTTTCAGCATAACAAGCTACTGTTAGGCCTAACAATGCGCCAATCATAGGAATACATGCCCACGGCACATAAGGAATACCGCCGCGCGCCAGTACAAACATTGCTGTCAGCAACACTGCACCTACCGTCATCCCATACCAACGTTCAGGAGCGATTAGGAATCCTTTCTCATTGGCTCGTTTGCGGCGGATTACAGTCATAATCCCGGTATGGTCAAGAGCTAAAAACAACAGCGTTAACACGATGGCTGTCATGCCAGCTAACACCTGGCGTACTTCATTTAAAACTGTATATAACTGTCCACGAGGATTTGGTTCAATGATCCCTAGATCGGTTGAATAGAGGGATACATTGTTATGACCTACCTGACCATATACAACTGGCGCTACTGCATCCGTACTAATGCCGCTTGTCGTCAAAATCTGAATGCGTTCACCAGGAATTACTTGTCCTGCAATAAATTTGTCTAATAAATTTATTGAATGGCTAATCTCTTCATCCTTCAAATTAGGCGCTGCCCCTGCCATAAATTGCAGTTGCGTACTCATAAGAGGTATATTGAGTTGCGCCAGTTGCGCCAATCGATCATTTATGCTCGACATATTACTTTTAGCACCAGCTACATCAAAAGCTTGCAAAGTGGCAATCGCATTATGCCCATTAGCAACAATGTCATCAATGGCACCCTTAGCCTCTCGAGCATTGGCAGCAACATGATCAATTGCTCCTAAACCGACCTTTAAATTACCCAAATTACGTTGGGCACTGGATAAATTGTCAATCGTACTACCAATATCTCCATTGATCAATTTAAATACGGTCAGGGTATTAATCAGCCCCCCCATGGCTTGTGATGAATTATCTACCTGATTTTGCAAGGAACTGGTATCAAGATTAGCCAGCCCACTGGTGGCTGTCTGAATAGTCGTACCAGCATTTTGCAGACTATCTAAGGTTTGCTCAACTACTTTCATACTAGTACCATAATTATTTAAGGCATTGTTTCCAATGTTAGTTAAATTCTGCGCATCTTGCGCAACCTCAGGAATTTTGTTCACAATTTTCGAAGCCTCTCCAATGGCATTGCCCAATTCTTGCCGAGGATTCTTATAAGTGATTGTGCCGACAGGGGATCCCACCATAGCATTCTCCACTTTATAGCCTTGGTTATTAGCAATGTCAGCTGCATCTTTTTGCGTAATTCGACCTTCTGCTGCACCATCAGGATGCAGGGCCGTAATTTCCACTAAAACCGCATTTTTTCCCACAGCATCGCCAACTGTTAGTGGCGTAGCGGCACTAGGAAAAGCGATAATCTCACCCTTCGCCAGTTTGTTGTTACCAGTTGGCACAATCAGTGCTTGCGTAGCATAAGCACCCAAAAAGCGTTTAAGCTCCATCATGGTACTGACCATATACGTCATATCATCGTTCTTACCATCAATAGATACATTTTTTGCATATTCTAATTTTAGCTGGGCCTGCATCGCATCGGCAATACTCGTTCCCATTCTAATGGGATTTTTCGGCTCACTGCCCACAGGAAAACTGATTTCAATTACCTGATATTGCTTTAATAATTTTTTTATTTCCTCAGATACCACTGTTGATTTGTCAAGAGACATCAATACTACACCTACTGAGCCACCATCGTGAAAGGCAAAGCGTACGCCATCCATTTGTCCGATTTTTTCCATCAGCATATTTTTGGCGCCTTCTGGTACACCCCGAATGGTTAGTCTCGGTTCGGTCAATACGCCGACACCTGCACCACCAGGAATGCCACCAAATGTTTTTCCTAAATCTTCAAACGTCTTTTTGGTTTTATATTGCTCAGGCATGGCAATAAAAAAAGAAGTCTTCCCCGTAATGGTTGGTCCTTCTTTCATCCTCGCCCCTGGGAAAACTTCATTAATAATTTTTTGAATTTGAACCGCTGTATCTTCTTTCATTTCCTCTCGGGATTGAATGAGAATATCATATTCACCATAATCCCCGACTAGATTGGCAAGAGTTCGTGAAAAATAAGCATTAGCAGTCAACGAAGTTACTCCGGCCAGAAGTGAACCAATCACGATACTGACCACAATAAGAACCACAATGTCACGTTTAAAGGAATTTTTAAACAGACTTTTTATATTAATTTTTTTGATGTTTCTCATCATATTAGCCATGATGTATTCACCCCTTCCTTCAAGGATATATTATACCACGTATATCACTATTCAGTCTATCTATATATACTTTCAATGATCAATGTATATACTGGAAATATGTAAAACTATATACGTTTATGTTACTGTAAACTATTTATTATGCCTAATGCAGTAAGAAAGTAACCTCTCTCACCACATAACGATCTTAGTAATACCTTATATTAATAATGCCATTTTTTTTGATAAACATACAACTTCCATGCGCAAAATTATTTACGTCCCCTTTCGTTCCAAGATTGAAAAATCTCAATGAAATATATGAAATACAAAAAATGCCAACGCGATCACCGAGAGCTTAGGAATTTCAAAATACTTATGGTAATAAAAGAAGCTGATTTCTATTCCATGTAGAAATCAGCTGCTTTTATTACATCGTTTTTCATTCCCGACAAAGGGTATGCATTACTTCGTCGCCACCTTGCTTGGCGGCCAACTATTCCGGTTCTTCACTGTTATATCTTCCAAACCATAATAACGACAGAAACCATATTTGGATACTCCGTTATTTAATTCTACAAAATAAACATGCCGCAATACATAATTTTTGGGAGATAAAGGCTCTACTTCTAGATGGGTAGCTCCCTGACTTACCATCTTTTCAACATAAGCCATGCGTTGATTGTTTTCTTGCGCAATAATGATATGTTGCTGCAAGGTAGCAAACGCCGTAGGTATCATAATTACCCCTACGAAGAAGGCTATATATTTTTTTCGAGAATTATCCAGCAAATATGTATGCACTTCCGGAATGGTAAACAGACTCACTGCACCACTGACCAAAAATACGACAGACCCAAAAGTCGCACGACCAGGAAAACTAGGTGACGCCATCATAACTAAATGATTAAGTACCGCCAAAAGGATCATTATGACCGTATAATAACAAGCAGGGTAAGCCTCTATAATTTCCTGGACACTGACCAGCTTTGCAATTTCCTGAATATCCTTGGCCCTCAGTGCCAATTTTTTAAAGATATAACGGTAGATCTGGGCTATGGTTAACAGGTATATCATCATTTCCTCTAGCCCCGACAAGGTATGAAAAAATTGATATTTTAAGTGCCGCTTTGTAAAGCCTAATGGCAGCAATAGATGATTGTATAGTAGATTACCTAACCACTTAGAAAAGAAATTCCCATGCATATAAGATACTAACATGAAAAAGATCATTCCCAGTGTGACGAGGGAGGCACCCGAAAACCGCCAAGTACTTATCCCTTGCTGAGGGAGAGGCAATCCTTTCTGCGCAGCATATTGGGTAAGCAAAATACGCCAAACTAATACTAAAAACAATACGACCGGTAACACGTATAGTAGCATCTCACCACCAGCTGCTACTTGATTTGTAAAATGATGAATGAGCTTTGCATGAGTATTAGCATACCTAACATAGTTCCCAGGAGCAATCACTAATAAGATAAAACCCAGCAGGGAACCAAAAAAGCCAGAAATCATCCATTTTTCCACATTTTTCTTGCAATAAGCAAAAAAAATAAGTCCCCCAATAATAAGATTCATAGTGAGGGCTGTATTTTCAATGGTCCAGCCAGCTACAATACCAGCTAGAAACATCCCCACCGTTGCCATATAGCTATCCTTAAATAATGACTTTCCCCAAAAGGAAAAATGATAGGGTAATAGAAAGGCCAAAATAAATACAGCCGTCATTAAATAAACGCAGGCACCCGTCATCCATATATTCACTAACGCAAAATGCGGCAACCCTAACCAGCAAAACAGTATAATTAATGATAAAATATACGGATCCAAGGCCAATGTAATCTTGCGTTGTGAATGCCAATAAATTAGCACAATGAGACTAACAAATAACAGGGCATTAAAGGGGTTAAACCACTCCTTACCAACTATCATAAAGCCATCCAACACAAAAAAGGCCACCATCCGCCCGCCATGAGTTAAGTAGTGGTTATATAAAGATTGGAATACATCGGGCCAAGCTCTAATCTTCTCAAACGTCCCCCAAATCAAAGCATATTCATAATCATCTCGATGCAATGGCGCTAGCATGTTCAATGCTAGCATATAGCTAAATAGCGCAGCTAGCATGCCCCATGCAATTAAATTTTCTTTAGTCATTTCTTTAAATTTCATATTCTTCCTCTTACATTACCCTTTATTAATAGGCGGTGTATTTTTCCATCGATTGTGCAACCAAAACCATTCATGAGGATGGTTGCGTATATGTTTCTCGATAATACTTGTCAACTGTTGGGTTGTTGTAAGTATATCCTGCTCTCGATCACTAGTTTTTTCCACCCATATCGGCGGGTGCAATATCCCAGTATGGGTACCATCAGCATTTTCCGTAATAAAGACAGGCACAATTGGAGAATTTTTCAGTCGGCCCAAAGCAGCTGCCCCTTGGGCCGTAGAAGCCTGACGCCCAAAAAAATCAACCATTATGCCATCATGCCCAGCATCCTGATCCATCAGTATACCAACAACTCGCCCTTCGCCCAGAATCTTAATCATATCACGCACACCAGTTTTATAGATAATTTCCATACCGGAGTTAGTACGAAGTTCATTAATAAAATGATCCATATCGGAATTAGTCTGTTTTTGTGCCACACATACGAGGGGAAAGCCTTGCAAGGCGAGTGTGTAACCAAATATCTCCCAATTGCCACTATGAGATGTAGCGAGAATCGCACCATTGCCATGAGCCAACGCTTCCGTTAGGTATTCTTGGCCTTCTAGCTTTACATAGCTTTGTATATTGTCTTTCGTAAAATTAGACATATGCATTACATCCACTACCATCTTACCAAACCGCGTCGTACTCCGTTTGGCAATCGACCTAGCTCGTTCTTCATCAACACCTAAACTCAGCTTGATATTTTCAATTGCCATTTTTTTCCGTTTATGAGGTATAATCCACCAAAAAATTATGCCCAATACCAGACCTAGACCACGCCCCACAACATTTGGCAGCATGCTGATCATGTTACTAATTATTTTTACAAATTTATATAACATATGCGCTCCTTGTCTTTTGTATTTCTACTTTTAGCATCTGAAAGAAAATAAGTATATATGTTGCATTAAAGAATTAGCATCTATATTGCTGATCTGTCAGGAATAGAAGATAGGGCATCGCTTGCTCCCTACGTAAGGCTGCGCTCGACCCTCTCTTCCATTCCTGACGATTGCCATATAGAATCTTTTATGCAATATATATAGTCAAAGATTCTGGGACTATCCAGAATCTGACCAGCTATTGGATGATGCCCTAATTCGTAAAGCTTATCCCAACATAGCCATCATGGCTGCGCACACCAGCATCTAATTTCAAACCAGAAACAATCGTTAAACGAACCCCATAGTTCATGGTTTTCCCATCATATTCAGCAAGCAACGTTGTTGTGGGAAAAGCATTAGTTCCAGTGATGATACTAATGGGATTTATGGTTTTCTCCACACCAGCGAAGATACCATTAAATCGTCCATCACCTGCCCCCACATGCAGTCTAAAACCAAAGGGCAAAGCCTTACTGGCTACTGCATATAGGGATCGTTGATTATTATTGCCTAGATCTTCCCCACCAATGGCCAAACCAGGCTTCAATACAGTTTCAGGTAGCACAGCAAACTTAGCATTTAGATTATTGGTATTTTCCTGCCCATCGTTATGAAAAGCAGATACACCAAGCTCTAAATTGGGCACCAAGTTGGTGTCAAAGGTCCCCACACCACCATTTTTAAACTGGTAATAACCTACTGCAAATTGTCCTGGACGTAACACATCTGCACTAGGAATATTAATCAGGCCAGTGGAACCGTCTACAGAAGGAGCAGCCCAAGCTGGTACAGCTGCCATCAGTAAAGCACAAGTTACACCCGTTATTATGTTTTTCATGCTCTTTCTCCTTTAATTTTCGGCATAGGAAAGAAAACAACTGGCGCAGCGTGCAAAACAGACCCAAAAAAATAGAGGCCACCATTAGCCTCTATTTAGGGATTCTCCATAGCAGCTAATCTTTTTTCTAATTCCCGAACTTGTTTTATTAAGTCTGGCACTTTGTTCTTACTAGCTTCACCACGTATCCATTGCTTATGAGGCCTGGCGGGAAAACCTGCGTAGAAAGAGCCTGCTGGTACATCACCAATCACTCCCGCTCTGCCTGCCAATACACAGTGGTCACCAATTGTCAAATGCCCCGCGCTACCCGATTGCCCGGCAAATGTTACATAATTACCTATCTTGGCACTACCAGCAATACCTGCTTGCGCAGCCAAGTAACAATTTTCACCAATTACCACATTATGAGCAAGATGCACTAAATTGTCAATCTTGGTCCCCTGTTTTACAATCGTACTCCCTGTAGTAGCACGATCAACGGTAGTGTTCGCACCGATTTCCACATCATCTTCAATCAACACATTACCTACTTGCGGCACTTTTTGGTGATGACCATCAACAGTGATAAAACCAAAGCCATCACTGCCGATTACCACTCCACTATGAAGAATGGCTCGTTTACCAATTCGGCAACCTTCGCCAATTGTTACATTGGCATAAATTAAACTATCACTGTCAACCGTTGCTCCATTACCAATATAGGTATGGGGGTAAATAATCGTATTGTCACCAATGTGTACATTGTTACCAATCACCACATACGGTAATATGGATACATTATTACCAATCTTAGTATCTTCTCCAATAAGTGCAGTGCCATGAATACCTGGTGCTACTACACTTTGTGGTGTAAATATTTTCAGTAGATTTGTAAAAGCTAACCGCGGATTTTCTACCCGAATTGCTGGTTTGGTAAACTCAGTGACGCTAATGGGTATAATGACAGCTCCCGCACTACACAAAGCCGCTTTATCTAAATGAGGTGCTACTGCAAATGTAATATCGGCTGCTGTCGCACCTTCAATATTGGTTACGCCAACAATCTCAATATTACCATCACCCACTACTGTACCGCCTAAGAGTTCAGCTAGTTCACTTAGTGTCTTTTTCAATCTTACATCCTCCTGGATGATTATTGTAATTTTTTAATTACTTCATCAGTAATGTCCGTACCACCTTGCGCTACGCCCTCTTTATATAACACAACACTTAGTTTTTGTTCCTTAGAAATTTCTTCTACTGCTTGTTTCACAACACCCTGAACTTGAGTCTCCATATCTTGTTTTACCTTCATGAAATCGCCATATACTACTTTTTGTCTTTTTTGGAAATCTTCAGGACTTAAGGTAGCTTTTTCTTTTTCTAAATTATCAATTACCTCTTTACCTTTAGCATTAAAATCATCTTGAAACTTTTTAACTTGAGGACTATCCGTCATCACTTTATTAACGTCAACTACGCCAACCTTTTCTCCTGTACCACAACCACCTAATAGGGCAGCCACAAATACTAAAATGAGTAATAAACTTAATTTATTTCTTTTCATCATTACAAATCCTCCACTACATTTATTTTCGTTCTGCAATACGCAGTACTATTATACGCTGATTATTTATTTATTACACTCGGTTATGACTTGTTTCGTTATATCTACAGCATTAACATTGACAACCACATGTGTCAACACTATCTCCAAACCGTCTGCCGTTGCCACTTTGCCTGTTTTCTCTGTAATATCACCAAGAATAGATCCTTGCAACGCCTCAATCTCTTGTTGCTTCGCCGCCAAGGGTTCAGGAATTTTGTTGGTTACTTGCTCCGTTGTAGCAGTAGGTCTCTGCTGTTCATTGACTCTGCTTAAAATTTCAGTTTGCTTCGCAGTTAGCTGCGCGCCAAATTCGTCATCTAAATTCTTTTTATAGGCCGTTACTTCCTGCTGTAATGAAGCGTTTTCCGTAGCCATCTGTTCATTCATACGTTTCTCTAACTGTTGATGCTTTAGATTCATTGCTTCAGATCGCTTGGCCTCCAGGTTTTCTAATTCGCTTTGTAGTACTGCAGCTTGGTCTTTTGATAGTTCAACTACTTTCAGTTTGAGCTGCAAATTAAAAATTTGAGGCTGATATTCTTTTTCCAATTGATCCTTATAGGCATTAAATTCCTCGTTTAATGGTTTGTTGACCTCAGCTTCTTTACTCGCAAATTTTTCACTTGCTTCACGTTGTTTGTCTGCCATTTTAGCATTATACTCTTGTGCCAAGTTCTTTTTCAGTTCATCCATCTGCACCTGTGGTGCCTCACCAGGCGGTGGGCTATTTTGCAGACGCTGAGCCTGCTCGGCAGCAGCTACTTGCTGTGCGTGAAACTCAGCGGCCATCGTGCTCGCTTGTTGTTCCAGATCCATGAGTTCTTTATACTTAGGATGGGCCTTCACGGCTGTATTAATATCAATAACGCCCGCCTGCGGTGCAGCAGGCGACGTTGTTTCTTGCGTTGGTTTGGTACCGCAACCAGCGATCGACACTGTTACCATTAGCATCATCATCATCAACCTGATAGTAGACACCAAATCACCCACTTTCTAATAAAGAACCGAGCGGTTAAAACCAGCTCGGTCAAATCGTCTTATTTGCCAGTAAGTTTTTTTCCAACGTCATCAGTAATATCTTGACCACCATACACAACATTGGCTTTATCCATAACTACAGATAATCCTTTAGCCTCTGATACCGTTTTGATCACATCATCTATTTTTTTCATTAGAGCATCTTTAATTTGCTGATTTTTCACTTGCAAACCTTGTTGTAATTGATTTTGGTAATCTTGCTTTTCTTTATCACTCATAGTTGCTGATTTGCTTTCAAAATCTTTTTTGGCTTGGTCAACTGCCGCTTGCATGTCTTGTTGGGCTTGTGGCAAATCTGGAGATTGTTGCATTAATAATTGATAGTTAACAACCCCGACATTTGATGAGCTACTAGCAGCCGATGCTATGGATGTTCTACCAGCTTGAGATAAAGCCAGTCCGGCTACACCTAACAGAAAAAATGTTGCTATCGCTAGCGACACCATTTTTACTTGTTTTTTTCCTAGATTAAGCATGAATATACTCCTTCTTTCCGCCTATTGGCATCAAATTCACCTTTTCATTATAACAGGGTACCTACAGATATTCAAGACACTCCGTTTATATAAAATCACATTTTTTTACAGACTGCTAACCAACCGTAACCATTTCGTTTGTTGGGTGAAAATATATTCTGCACTCAAGAAATCATGCATTTTGTATCGAACAGCAAATTGAGTTAGATTGGTGCCTGGCGTCCGTTCCAGACGCAAGCTAATGTTCCGATTTACATCATCCTGTGCCCATAAAATGTTCTGTTTGGCTGACAGATCATATTTAATACCCGCTTCCACACCGGCACTAATGACATGTCCCCAACCAGGTACAAAATCCCATGAAACTGTACTGGGGACAAAATTCACCTCCACAAAAGCCTCCTCCTGTTTGCCCATGAATTTACCTGCATGTAGCTGAAATGAAGTGTTTTCTTCCGTGCGCCCCATATCCAGATGACCCTCCAACCACAATTTATATTGATCAGTCTCGGCATCTAACGCAATTTCAGTCGCCACCCCCGTGTTAATGACAGGACTAAGGCGGAGACCATAGTTTTTCGAGATGGACTGCTGAGCAGCGAGGTTTGCCAGCCTTGCTGTAAAATACTCACGATGACGTTCAATAAAAGCGACGGGCAATCCCACAAGACTATTTCCAGCCATTTCTACTTTAGGGCGCACTGCCATTAGCAGCACATTCGGGACGGTATGAGACCTTAGGGATACCTGCACATCTTGTACTGTAGGCCCCTTGGGCGATAAGGATAGTTTCACTACAGTATGGGTACCTGGAAGGATATCAAAATTGATGTGAAATTCGGGTAACTGGGAAGCTAATAAATCACGTATGGTTATTTTAGAGACGCCACCTGCCCAGTCCACCGCATCGATGGGTAAGCCTACTAAAACTTCATCTAGTTGTTTTTCTACATCGCCCATATCTTTTTTCACCAGATCATTGAACTCTGGAGCAATCGTGCCAAAGTCATATTCTACGGCTACTTCATGCACTACATCACCCCATGGCGCTACTGCCACCGTAATCATAGTACTCGCAGCTGGGTCAATCGTAACCGATTGCACCGAATACCCCACTAACACACGCTCAAAAATTTCTTGAATTAATTTTTCATAAGCAACTTTCTTGTCATCAACGTCACTAATGTTACGTCCAACGAGCATTTGCTCCCCCACCGTTGCCACACTGGCAGACATTCGTTGTGCAATGCGACTGGGAGGCATCTGACTCGCGGTGATATTCACGGTGATTTTCTCCACTACTTCATCCGAAGCTTTTACTCCACTGGGCATCCACATCATGCCCAGGAAAAATATTACAGCTAGTATCTGAGAATATCTACGATAAATGACAACTCACCTCCTCCTTTCCCCAAAACAAGGGTTCTATTACTATAAATGTAACAAGAGCCAGGCCATAGGCCTGGCTGTTAGCACGAGTTAAAATTGTCCACCGAAGCTAAAATGAGTTCTCCCACCTTGACTACCTTGGGCATAATCAATCCGAATTGGACCAATTGGAGTGGAAACACGAATCCCCACACCCACACTACCTACCAAGTTATTCAGTTTGTAACCATCACCAGTCCAAGCATTACCAAGGTCACTAAATACCACACCATCAACTTTTTTAGCAATGGGGAAACGGTATTCAGCAGAAGCCGCTAACATTTTATCACCTTTAAATTGATTATCACTATAACCACGTACCGTATCAGCACCACCGACGGCAAACAGCCCACTATCCGGTACTTGTCCATCAGCATAGCCCGCCATAGCGCGGAAGGCTACAACCTGAGCATGACCCACTTTGAGGTAATTACGAGTCTCCACAGTATATTTATCATAATTAAAGTCACCGCCTAATGCCTTACCAGCAAATTCTGCTGTCAAGGCAACACGATTACCTTCAGTCGGACTAAATACATTGTCTCTAGAATCATACACGCGCATCAAACTAGCACTCCGTGTTAAACCGAAATTATCCTTCAGATAATTAGGATTACTTGCCATAAAATTATTATCGGTTGGATCAGTAGGATTTTGATAATCCACACCCGATATGGCACTTACATAGGTGTCGTCTCTTTGCTTAAGAGTAAAATAATTTTGTACATATTCGCCTTGTGGACGTCCAAGAGTCATATCAAACCCTTTACGTTTTGCATCATAAGTGGAGCGAGTACTGCCATCCTCGTCATAATCATTGTATTGATTGGTCATGTTATAAACATTAAACCCTAGAGAAGTTTGCTTGTCATCAATCCATGGTCGGGTATAACTTACCTCATAGTTTTTATTACTGGCGTTGCCACCAAACTCCCAATGCAATTTTACTTTATCCCCTGTACCGCGGAAATTGTCATCGCCAACCTCAACGATACCAATCATACCATCGGCTTGACTATAGCCACCGCCAATGGAGAATTTTCCAGTTTTTTGTTCCGTTACATTGGTTTCAAAAACAATGTTATTCGGATCTTTACCAGGGCTTAGTTTCATGTTTACATCTTCAAAATAGCCAAGATTGTACACTTTTTGCATACTACGTTTGGCATCTTTGATATTGAAAGGCTCATTGGGCTGCAATTTCATTTCACGATTAATAACATAATCTTTGGTTTTTTCATTACCTTTTATCTGAATGGCTTCCACCATTCCCTCATTAATTGTCAGCGTCAACACACCACTTGGACTCATGGAAATATCACTGACTTTGGTCAAGATATAACCTTGATCATGGTAATACTTTTCCATGGCCCTCACATTATCATTGACGATCTTTGTATTTAAGACACTACCTTTTGTAACCGTCAACATACTCTTCAGTTTTTCGGCGGTTACTTTGGTATTACCCTTGATTACAATATCCTGTATTACTGGATTATCCATTACACTATAGGTTACCTGCATTCCCTCAGGAACTTCATTCAGATTATATCCTACATAAAAGAAATAGCCTAAGTCGTAAATCGCCTGCATATCTTGTTTAATTTCATCTGCTGTTAGAGCATCGCCAGGCTTTACCTTCACTACATCCATAATATTTTTTTCTGCCACCGGTCCATTACCATTTATAGCCACTGATGTCACAATCTTTCCTGTGGGATCAGCAGCGTACACGGAAGGCAAAGCAGCAAATATCATATTCAGACTAAAAATAGTCACAAGTAATATCTTTATATATTTTTTTTGATTTTTCATGCATTACCTCCTTCTTGTGTCACTGGCCGCGCAACGATTTCCCCGCAGCCCTCACTAGTTTTTGTACTTCATCATCCGATAGCACCGCAGGTGCTTGATCACTTGATTGCTTGGATTGAGTCACTTGTGGAGCAGGACTTGCGCTTTGCGTTTGCCGCCCTTTTATCACTTGAACTTGCTCCACTGGTATATCTTCTGCCCGTATTGTTACGGAGTTGGTTTGGGCTGGAATTGTCCCTTCTACTTTGGGCGAAACTTCAACTGGAACATTAGCTTGTGTATTGAGTGGCACAGGTACTGCTAGCACTGATCGAGTCGTCCACCAATACACTCCACCTACGGCTACAGCCATAAACACAGCAAGGGTCAAAGCCAACCCATGACGAAATATTACATACTTATAACGCCACTGCCCAGAACGATTGGTTTCTTTTACATGTTGAAGCTCAGCTTGCGCCAGCATTAAATCAAGTTCACCACGAATGTTATGCTGCTTATCAAAGGCTTCTTCGGCCTTGGTCAACCATTCTTTTGCCGAACCTAAATGCTGATACATATGTTGTTTTAATCGTGCCATATGCGCCACCTCTATTATATATATAATATACAATCCTAAAAAGAGGTACTTTTTGTGTCCTTCATTATAGGCCAAACAAGGTTAATTTACGCTATTAGCTAGGCTTTTTATAAAGATGCACCCTTTATGTGCCCTTTTCCACAGCTTTACGATAAAATACATAGTAATCAACTACTTAAAAATAGCTAGCTCCATGGTGTGATACGTACAGTACATACCACGAACATAGAGCCAGCAACCACTGGGCACTCACCAGTTTTGCATGAATTTGGATAGCATACCACGTACACGCCTAATTCCCTGTTTTTGCAATCGATAGATATGAGAAACACTCATATCTAGGTTTTGCGCCAGTTGCTTAGGTTCGATATCCTCTAAAAACACACCACTAAGCACTGCTTGTTCATTCATCGGTAAACGACCCATGGCATTTTGAACCTGTTGTACCAGATAGTTGCGTTCCACCAAACTTGCTACTTCTGCAGTAGTGTCTACCAAGAAATCACCTAACGTACTATCTTGCTCATCCGTCAGGGTACTATCGATGGACAACAAGTCCAACTTACCCTCACGTTGCATATAATTAAGCATACGACCACGAATACGATGCATAGCATAAAGACTGAAGGCCACACCACGTTCATAATCATAGTGTTCAACAGCCTCAATTAAACCCACCGTTCCCTCTTGAATCATATCCATTAGCACTGTTTCATTTAAGCGCCAACCAGTAGTTGCTTTAAATACTAACGGTTGATAATGTTCAATAATTTTACGGCGTGAGTCTAAACTATTATTTTCTTTATAGGCAAGCCACAGGCCTTGTTCTTCATCTCGCGATAATAGTTGTATTTTCTTTAATTCTTGCAAATATTGATTTAGAACCATGCCACTCACCCTTTCTATGGAAAGCAAGACTCACTACTTTCCTTTTTTAGAATTTGTACCTAGCCTCTATTCCAATCCACTTATTCTGTTGATCATCAATAGATGCATTCAGATTAATTCGTCTATCGAGACTATAGCGCAAAGCTAAGCTACTTTTATTATAGTTAAGACCTGTGGTATACATCAGCAATATTTTGTCGGTCAAATACTTCGTCATCTGTACATTATATGCGTCTAGGGTAGGTGTTGCCATGTCCTCACGATTGGTAATAATATCTGATGTCGTATCTTGAACTACTCGGAATTCATCTAACCCTAACGTTCTACCAACTTCACCTTCTATTTCACTCATAAATCCCATCTGCAAACCAGCTCCCAGGGCACTGACAACTTCATCTTTGCCCAGTCCAGTGCTATTCGATTTATCAGTATAACGACTACGCAAGGTCAACAGAGATAATAAGTCTTGTTGACTCATACCAGGGTCCGATGTCAAAATGCACTTCATGCCAGTAGCCGGTCCATCTACTGCTAAGTTAACGGTGACCTGTTGCAAATTGGTTTCCGCATTTAAATGAATGTCAGGCACAAAGTTAGAAAACTTTTTAAAGCTAGCACTCGCATCGCTGACCTTAAATTCGGTTCTAAGATAATTGACAGTGCCGCGAATCGCCACTAAACCGCCTGTAACATCAGGTTCCCGAGTACTCCCCGCAAACTTCAGCCGTCCTTGGGCAATAATGTCATACAAGTAAGGATTATAGAATCGAACTTTTTTACCAACCCGCATCTCAACATTAAGGCCAATATCAAACTCAGATGCCACCATCTGAGGAATAATCGGAATGTTAATGACATCATTTTCAAATAATAACTTACCTGATAATTGTGGTTTATGATTGGTATTATTGAGATGTAAGTCACCCTCAACGGTTCCCGTAAAATATTTACTCTTTAGTTCTGGCTTATCAAGTACTAGCGAAAAATCATAATCCGAAATCTTCGTACCCAAGAGCTTGGCCGTACCTGTTAAACTGTACAATCCATTCCCCACATGACCATCAAATTCCCTCACATTAATTGTATCACCTTCTAGACTAATATCAACCCCCACTTTCTGGATGGGGCTGGCGACAGCAGCTAATTTGACGACACCATCATGCACGGTAATCTGTCCCGTTACACTGGGTTTTTGCAGTGTGCCTGCTACATTGACTTCGCCTTGCGTAGCTCCTGTCGCCCATGATACTTCTTTAGTAAATAGCGGTAGAATGCTTAAATCAGCTGCATCTAACCGTACTTTCAAATCCATTTGTTCTGCGGGAGAACCTTGTTCTTGTCCATCAGAGCTGAGGGCATCTACCGGAATAACGCCATAGGCACTGGCTCGGTACAGTCCTTTCTTCAACAATACCTGATTGACATGAATGTCGTCTTTATCCACCAGGAACAAACCGTATAATGAATCAAATGTGGCATCACCCACACCGCCATTGAGGATTTCCAAAGATATGGCCGTCTGGGGATTGCTAGCAACTCCAGAAATTTGCGCCGCAAAATTCATTTTCCCCGTTGGCTCTATCTTGCTATTCAATAGGGCTGTCACTAAACCGGCGTCAATGTCCCGACCACCAACTTCCACATCAACAGTACCATTCAGATCTGCCTTACCACGAGCCATTAATACACCAATACCTTGGGAGGCTGATAGTTCATTAATGGTAAGAACGTTATTCTCTAATGCCACATCCATAGTAATCGATTCCACGGGATAGTGTTTGACACGCCCTGCTTTTAAATCCCCCGTCAGCCAAACATTAGGCTGATCCATCGTTCCACTTACACGGATATGCCCATTAAGATATCCATGTATGTCCCGATCTGGTAAATTACATACCGCTAAGATGGGCCCTAATTCAGCATCTCCAATATCAAAACTACCATATATTTCACGGGTATCCATCACATAACCACCCACAGCACTGAATTTTCCAATGCCCTGCATAAAGCTAAGTTCTGGTACTTCTATTTCATTACCATTAAATTTGACTATCCCAGTTACTTCCTTTACTTCCTGATTGTTAACCGTAAGTGTCTTAGCCGCAAATTGTCCATCAAAGATAGGAGCACTTAGCGTACCAGTCAATTTTCCAGTAAACTGTCCTTGACCACTTAGTGGGTATGGAAGTTTCAACGTTAGTTTTCCCATATCTATGTCTTGCGCAGCAATATCAAAATTCAGTTCATTATTCGCAGTCATGCTACCAGCCAGTTTAATTTGCGTGTTGAGTGAATCAACGCTACATTCACTAATCGTTGTAACGCCTTGTTCACGCTTATAAGTGACTTGCCCTTTGCTAATTAACTGTCCACGAATAGTGCCATCCTTGAAGTAAAGTTGCCCATTGGCACTCAAATTATCCAGTGGCCCTGTTACGATCATTTCATTATCTACATTACCGGTTATTTTTTCATCAGGCGCAAGTAATTTTATAATGTTTTCGGCCCTAGCCTGCTTGGAGCTTATCGAGAGATTCAGCGTAGGTTGTCCTTGTAGGCCAATTGTTCCCTGAATTTTATGGGTGGTTACACCATCGATCATTGCAAATTCATTCACCACTACTTGCTGGAGATTGAAATGAATCGTACCTGTTGCTTGTGTAAAAGGTTGATAACAAGCCTGCCCATTCGTGGCGGTAAAATCAACTGTTCCTTCTGGTGCAGATAAAGTCCCTGTAAATTTGGCTACAAAATCCCCATTACCACTAATGAGTCCAGTTCCTTGTTTATCAAGCTCCTGCAGCGATATACCTGAGGCATATGCGGTCAGGTTCATATTCTGATGATCAATTTTACCACTCGCGGTAACCAACCCGTGGCCTAGATCAAGGTTGGCATAATCAAGGTCAATCACTCCCTGATGATAGTAAAAACCCATTCCAAGGGATTGAAAATCCACCCCCGCCATTTCCCCTGCTCCAATTGCCACCGTCCCTTGCACCTCAGCATCTGCCAAAGATCCGGCACCCTTTATTTTAGCAGTTACATCTCCATGTCCATTACTAGCTGGTAAAACATTCGCCAGCACTCCCATATCAATCTGATGAGCCTGCAGAGAAATATCATAGCCCGCAACTTCAGGTTCCACTGTTCCTGTAGCAGTCACATTTCCACCCAACATATCACCGCTAAATTCATTAATCGTCACCTTCTGATCGACGATGTAGAGATTGGTCTGAATGTTGCTTACTGCATAGCCAAGAATATCTCCCTTTGCCAAGCTCACATCTCCAGCAATGATGGGATTCGCTGTTGTACCTGTAACCTTCAATTTAAAAGTTGCTCTACCAGTTATCGGTAGTTCACTTTTAATTACACTAGGATCAAAAGCTGTTGAAGATAGTACTAAATCAACAACTGGTTGACTGGTATCCGTACGTACACTGCCCCGCACATCAATGGGCTGATCAAAGATCGTAGCAGCCGCAAAAACATACATATTTTGATTAGTAAAAATCAGGTTCCCTTCTACCTTACGCACTGGAATACCATCAATATCTATATCTACGCCAGCTAAATCTGTAGCTCCTGTCCACTCCAAATTGCCCTGATCCTGGATCACTGTCAAGTCTACATTTTTCACACTGCCTCCCACTAACGCCAGTGGTCCCTTCGGCAAAAAAGCCTGGTAGTCTGCTACTGCTAACTCACTAGCCTTAAGGGTCAACGAGCTACGGCCTTGCCTGTTAATCGATCCCTTAGCCTTAACCGTCTCCCCGTTATAAGTAGCCTGTAGCTCTAATCCAATGGTAGGATTGTGAGCGAAATCCAAGCTACCATTCACATTTTCCACTGTCCACGCAGCACCAGCAACACTCAATAACGCCTTACCATCCACGAGGATTATTTTGCTATTGAGAGTACATTTTGTTTCATTATCATCCTGTAATAGATCCTGCACATTCCAACGACCGCTACTTGATTGTGTAAGCCACAATGTAGGTTTTTCCACCGTTATTGCAGAAATCGCCTCAGCTGCAGTCTGCCCACGCAAAATAGCCAATGGATGGTATGTAACCATTATCTTATCGCTCACCAGTACTGTTTGTGCTTGTTTGTCATATATGGTAAGTCCCTGTACTGTTATCGTATTGTACGCAGTAATTTCAACTTTTCCCACAGTTACCAAACTACCTACTGCCTTGGATAATTCCTCTCCAATGATGCCTTGGGCTGTTGTCATGACCTCCTGGCTTTTACTCAGGAAAAAAACACTGCCGGTTACAATAATCACTAGGAATACTACTATGCATACTGCTATTGTTTTCCCCTTCATTTTGAGCCTCCCGCCTACCCTCCAAGGTTGTAATCTCTTTAGAATGCCGTAAAGTATCAAAAAATGCTACGCATCCTTTCTTTCTAGCAATAGCTCAAGCGATGGGCCTACATTATTATTATCGTAAGTTAGATGCCAATTCTTTAATGAAATTTATATATTATTTCGGTTACTACTATAAATAAGAGCCGGGGATGCCCCCGACTCTTACCTATTTTTATATTTGCACATCTGATTATATACAATTAAAGAATTTGTATCCAATATCCTTATTCTTTAATGGTGTGTTATTGATTGGAAACCACAGTTTTTCCTATAGCCTGATCCAAATTAGCACGAGCTGTATTGTAATTATACAAGGCTTGAATGTAATTATTCTTGGCTTGGGTTAACGCTACTTCCGCGTCAATTACATCAACATTAGTGCCTACACCTGCACTATAGCGAACTTCGGAAATTTTGAAATTTTCTTCCCCTTGTTCTACCGTTACCTGGGTGCTAGCAATGGATTTATCCGCGGCATTCATATTTAAATACGCTTGCTGTACTGCTAAGCGAATGCCATCTTTAGTTTGTTGCGCCGCCTGTACAGACTTACGCTCCGCTGCTTCTGCTTGTTTGATTTCTGAATTAGTAACGCCAGAATCAAAGGCATCCCAACTAGCAACCAAACCAACGGACCAGCCATTATTATTATCCAGACCTGGGAATGATGTACCAGCCCAACCTTTGCTTGCCTGGGCGCTTAGCGTAGGTAAGTTACCACCTTGCGCTTTTTTAACATTAGCCTTGGCCACTGCAATCCCATAATCGGCTTGAATTGCTTCTGGGCGCTGCACCATCGCTGTTTTAATACAATCTTCCAATGATAAATCATATTTTTCGTGCTTCAAGTCATCTTTTACTTTAATTTCAGTATCTAAGGGCAGACCCATTACATTATTCAAAGTGGAAATTGCCAAATCATAACCATTTTGGGCAACAATCAATTGTTGCTGATCATTGGCAACTGCAACCTCCGAACTGAGTACATCGGTCTTCGCTACGACCCCTACCTTATATTGAGCTTGCACATTGTCCAGATGAGCCTGCATCTGATCAACAGCCTCTTGGCTAACTTTTACAACATTAATGGCTTGTAAAATATTAAAGTAACCCGTCGTTGCTGAAAGCTGAACTTGTTGCTTAGATTGCTCAACGCCTAAATCTGCTACTTTATAACCAAGTTCAGCTGCTTCAACACTAGCTTCTACTTTGCCCCCTGTATAAATTGGTAACGTCAGGGTAGCGGTATTGGTAAATCCAGTAGCAACCGAGAAGCTACCTGACGAAGATGTACTCTCACGCCCATCGCTATTCGTAATGGTTAAACTGGGCATTTTACCACCCTTGGCTTGGGTGATTGCCCACTCAGCGGCCTGGCGATCTTCATCTGACATCTTAATGGCTGGATTATTTTTTAGAGCTGTCGCAATACTATCTTCTAAAGTTAGCTCTACCGGCGCAGCGAATACCACTGCTGTATTTAACATTAGGAATCCTCCACTTAGCCCTAAAGCTAAACATTTCTTCCAATGACTTGGTTTTACCATCTTTGTAATCCCCCTCAATTCCTTAACCCACTATTGACTATCTAGTCAGTATGTATCTATTATATGGTGAATTATAATACGTGTCAATGGAAAATGCAATCCCCCTCTGCCAAGGGACATCCCTAAGAATGCCCTTGCTGGGCCAAATCGAAATCAAAAGGAACCCCTGAATTCGCTGTTAAAAATTGTGACCAACACCAATGTAAATATTTTTTTCTGCTGCCCGATTGATACTATCAGTCTGTCCTATGATAAAAGTATCTGGCGTAATATCATATTGGGTGCGTAATTTAATCCGAAAATCATTGGGATCATAAGCATCAATTGATAATTTAAGATCTTTTCCTAATTTGGTATCAATGCCCATACCTACCTTACTATCAATTACTCCAACTCGACCAGCAAATTGATCGCTACCTTTTCCCACTTGCAGATTAGTTTTACTACTATCACCAATACCATCGACACCAATTACGGCAAAGTCTTGGGGAGTGGTATTAATCCTAAAATTAACATCATTGCTATATTTACCTGTCGTATTATCATGCAACATGTCAACGCTTCCCTGAACCTTCATGTCACCAAATTTTTCCAACATCTTATCCGCCTTCTCACTGGCCGAGCGAGCATTACTCAGTATGCCTTTCACATTCTTGGCCGTTTCCGGATCAGTGACCACACCATCAAGGGCCGCTGCCATTTTTTCAATGCGTGCACTGGTATTTTTAATATTTTCAATGGTTTCCCGCAAATCTTGGGCTGTCTGCCCATTGTTATCCACGCTGGCCAACATTCGATCTACACGCCCTGTCACATTTTGCAACGCTGCCGTCATGTGATTTAGATTACCGATAATCTCATTAATATTAGCTTCATTATTTTCTGCCATACGCGCCAAAGTAGCACTCATACGATTCAAATTATTCGTAAGTTCCTTCGCATTTAGAATCGAATCTTTCATGGCCTCTTTTACTTTGTCATCACCAAGTATTTCATTTAAAGATTTAAGTAACTGACGAGCCTCCGCTAACGTCTGATCCGAGGACGCCATTAACTGATCAAAACCTTGAACCTCTTCCCCACGTACCCGGTCATTGGGCGACAAAAATCCAGTGCTCTCTGCGGGCGGGGAAATATTAATATATTTATCGCCAACAATTCCATCAGAACCAATTCGAAATATAGAACCCGTAGGAATTTGAACCCCCGGATGAACCAAGCAAGTCACCATAACCCCATCCGGCACAACGGCGATATCTTTTATTACACCAATCTCTACACCAGCATATCGTAAGCTATTCCCTTGTTTTAGTCCATTTACTTGACTAAATACAGCCTCCACCTGATACCCCTTATCGCCAAAATTAAAATTTCCTAAACTGACAATCATATATGCTAATAATATAAGTGCAATCACACTGACGGAACCTACTTTTGCCTCCGTACTTAAATTCATAACACTTCCCTCCTTTTTTTGGCAGATACGTTTGGTGATTTTAATCCGTGGATAAACTGTTGAACCAAAGGATTTTCAGACTGTTTTATTTCCGCTACGGTACCAACTTCAATAATGCGTCCACCATGGATCATGGCAATGCGATCTGCAATGGCAAAAGCACTCGACATTTGGTGGGTAACCACTACTGAGGTAACCCCTAGTATGCGTTTTGTGCTGTTGGTCAGCCGATCAATGGCTCCGGACATAATCGGATCCAGACCAGCTGTTGGCTCATCATATAACATAACTTGAGGTTTCATTGCAATAGCTCTCGCCAAACTTACTCTTTTTTTCATGCCACCTGACAATTCATTAGGCATCACATTTTCCCGGCCACTCAGTCCCACCATACGCAAATTTCGCGACACAATTTTGTTAATTTCGGTTTCCGATAAATCAGTATGTTCACGAAGACCAAAACCTACATTTTCACCGACTGTCATGGAATCAAATAAAGCGGAATATTGAAAGACCATGCCCATATTTAGACGGATCTTATTCAAATGATCTTCTGATAAACCAGTAATTTCTTGACCTTTAACCCAAATTTCACCATCAGTAGGCTTTAATAGCCCAATAATGAGACGTAATAGTGTACTCTTTCCCGAACCACTCGGGCCAATAATGACCATCGTCTCCCCTTGTTCTACCTTAAGGTTGATATCATACAATATTTGTTTACCACGAAAATCCATATTAATATTGATTAAATTTATCATCGGGACACCATCCTTACTATAGCGTGAAAATCATTCTTAACGATACAGTAACATCGATAAAAAATAGTTGCTAATAAATATGATAATAATAGAACTAACGACCGAAGCAGTGGTAGCGCGCCCTACACCCTCTGCACCAGCCTCGGCTGTCATACCCTTATAACAGCCAATAATCGCAATGACACCACCAAAAAACACGGCTTTGATCAGCCCCCCGGTTACATCATACGCATCAGCAAATAATTTAATCGAGTTAAAATAAGTAAAAGAACTAATGCCCGCGTACAAAGTTGCTACCAAATAGCCACCAAGGGTGCCAATCACATCAGCGAAGATCACCAGCACAGGTAACATGATACTGC
>Ga0224527_1000402_pt1 | contig 29484 bp, 26 predicted proteins | sample CBST0metaG_FD_179882 | JGI IMG/M metagenome (GOLD analysis project Ga0224527, IMG submission 179882) | Peat soil microbial communities from Stordalen Mire, Sweden - C.B.S.T0 | ecosystem: Environmental > Terrestrial > Soil > Wetlands > Peat | place: Sweden: Norrbotten County, Stordalen Mire... | reverse complement strand
TGTTTTATGATATTGGCTTGCGACACCATTATCATACTAACATAGGAGGTTTCTTAATTCACTCGCAGTAACGCTTCCGCTTACTCTGTTCGCCCCAGCATAGCTGGGGGATTAGGATTTTCATTTAGCGTCTTTATCCCTTTTATTATACTAAACATCTATGAAGAACTTATGAATTTTCCTATAATTGAGCGTAACTATCTTTTTATTTTTATCGTAATAATTCTTATATGAGTCTAGCAGCACTAATTCCTAACCACGTTGCAAAGAATCCAACAATTAAATTAGCAAATAAATTAGACATTGCCATTACAACATCAGCCTCTTGCAGTAACTTGAATGTCTCATAACTATAGGATGAAAAAGTAGTAAGACCTCCTACAAACCCGACAGTAACCAGCAGCCGCCAGTAGGAACTTACAATGATTCGTTCGGTAGTTAACGTCATAAATGCGCCAATAATAAAACAACCAACTACATTGACGATTAACGTACCATAGGGAAAATTGGTCCCAAACCGCTCGGCGGCCCATATCGAAACAAGATATCTACTCGTTGCTCCAATACTTCCCCCGACTGCTACTAACATTATTTTCAACATAAAACAGCACCTCTTTTGCTACATATATCTCATTTTTATCGTTTGAGAGATTTATCTCCGTATTTAACAACCTCGATATCTTCAATCGTTACCAAGCCTTCTTGTACCATCTCATCCAGACAGGGTAGCAATTTAGCAATATACTCTTCACTGTCAATAATCTCCACTAATATCGGTAAGTCACAGAACAAGTCTATAATTTTGGCAGTATGAATACGACTATTTGCCCCATATCCCATCAAACCACGAAATACAGTCGCCCCTGCCATATCTAATTTCTTAGCTTTTTCCACAATTACTTGGTATAATGCCCGCCCTTTATAGTGGTCCGTTTCCCCAATATAAATTCGTAGCCTTTTCGCTCTACTTGCAATTTTCGGCATCGCCCTTCCCCCTTCTAACTTTAGACTCATCACTACTATTATAATATTGACACAAAACTATACCAAAGCGGAGGGGATTAATTAACTACACCATCTGCTACACCTCTTTCTAAATCACTCTTATCCATAGCCAACTGCATAGCACCTTCTTCCATACCAGCCACAGGGAAAAACCATTTTTGCGCCACCACTGTCGGAATTACTGCACTTAAAATGACAGCCGCCACTAAGGCACTGTATTGGTTATTATTAATATATTGATTAGACAAGCCATATAATGCGGAAATCGTACCAAAAGTCAGACCAGTACTCATCAGCAATGTGGTATAAATTCCGGTGCGGCTTTGGTATTGAAAAAAGCGCGTTGTCGGCAATACCCCAACAAATTTAGCAGCCACTTTAACCAACAGAAATATCATAATAACCCCAGCCATACTATACAGGGCAGACGTTGAGACTAGGGCGCCAGCTTTAATAAAGTAAAAAGGGGTAAAAGATGCAAAGATAATAGCCCTCATCTTATGTAATGTTTCTTTATACTTGGCAAAAAAACCAGCCATGGTCATACCCACAATATAGGCTGGTAGCACCGCTTCGCTACCACTACTAACCGCCAAATATGCTAATGCTAGCAATATTAAAAATATAAACTTAATCTCCGGCTCGCTCACTCGTCCACCATACCATTCAAATATTTTACTAGCAATTGGTGTAATCAACAACACCGTCACTATCAATATCCCCGTAAACCACACAACCTTCATCGAAAATCCAGTAAATAATATCCCCAGGGCCAAGACCGTACCAAGATCCGTAACAAAACAGGCGGCCAAAATAGCCTGCCCTAGGCGGCTTGCCGACAGGCCACTCTCCACCATCACAGCATATACTACTGCCACCGAAGTAGTTGATAAGGCTATACCCGCAATTTTGGCAGCATTACTATCCCACCCAAATATATAATAAGCAACAGCCATCCCCCCAAGGAAAGGTATTACAAAGGACATCAAACCAATAACCATACTTTCTTTAATATTTTCCTTCAGACTATCAGGATTAATTTCAGCACCAGCTAAAAAGGTTAATACAACAGCCCCAAAACTTGCCAAGAAATTCACCCACGGCGTAATTTCAATGTGCATTGCATTACCACCAAACACCCCAACAACAATCTCCATGAGTGCCACGGAAATCCCCAGTCGAACAGAAATAATGCTAGCTAAGAACGCTAATAGAAACCACTCTGTCGCCACTAAAAAATTCTGTTCCATTTTTCAATTCCCCCTTTATTTTTTACAGTAAAATAAAAAACAAAAGACTCCTACCAGCAAATAATATACTGGTAGGAGTCATTACCGTTTTCACGGAATTCACGGCGAACTCCATCGCCCTTAAGTTCTCAACAGAATTATACTGCAAGGAATCAGACTACGTCAATCATTTTAAATAATAAACCTACTTTGATTATATCCTTCCTTACTTGATCATTGCGCTAAGATCATCTTCAGTGATAATCTTCACGCCCAAACCTTGTGCCGTCGTAAGTTTACTGCCAGCATTTTCACCGGCGAGAAGATAGGTAGTTTTCTTAGATACACTGCCAGCCACACGCCCGCCATGCTCGGTGATCAACTTCGCCGCTTCCTCCCTGCTCATAGTCGGCAATGTCCCAGTGAGGACAAAGGTTGCCCCCTCAAACCTTTGATCGACTACCTTGTTTTCAGCTCTTGATTTTAAGTTAACACCTGCTTTTTCCAGCCGGGCAAGCATGGTTTGCGATTGAGGCTCGGCAAAAAAATCCGCAATGGCTTTGATGCTGACTTCGCCAAGACCTTTCAAATTTCCATTTTCCTTTAGCTGTTGCTCAATATCACTGAGCTGTGTTTTCATATTCCCTAGCATCTCAAGATCTTCAGGTTCCTCAGAAAGTTTTCGTTTTTTTTCAAGTTTATTATATTCTTTTTTTAGCTGTTTCTCCTGATCTTTCAGTTGTTTATATTTATCATAACTAATTCTTGCAATCCCATAGATGTCAGAAAATTTTTCCTCCAGAATACTCCCAGTGTGTTTACCGATATTAGGTATACCAAATCCATTGATGAGGCGCTCCAGATTCTGCTCTTTTGCTTTCTCGATGGCAGTAAGGAGATTATTGGTACTATCCGTGTAATCGGACTTTTTCTGTTGACGGGCTTGCCCATCTTTACGAGGGGTTATTTCCTTGCGCTGGCGTGAAATAATGCCATTCTCAAGAAATTCTTCGCGATGTTCTTTCAGATAAAATATATCGGCAATATCCCGTATATATCCTTTATCCATCAGTGCATGGACAGCAGCCGGCCCAAGACCATCAATATTCATCGCCCCTCGCGAAGCAAAATGAATAATAAGCCTAGCAAGTTGGGCTGGACAGTTGATCCCACTGCAACGAATATCTGCCCCCTCTTCACCTCTAAATGCTGGTGCTCCACAAGCTGGACAGGTATCAGGAATCTGGAAAGGTATAGCGCCTTCAGGGCGTTGCTCGGTTACTACACTGACAATTTCCGGAATAATTTCCGCAGCTTTGCGTACGATTACCGTATCGCCAATCCGTATATCTAAACGATTAATTTGATCCTGGTTATGTAGTGACGCACGGGATACTGTCGTGCCTGCCAATCTTACTGGTTGTAAAATTGCTAACGGCGTAAGTCTACCAGTGCGACCAACATTCACTTCAATATCTAGCACCGTAGTTTGCTTTTCTTCGGGAGGATATTTATAGGCTACTGCCCACCTAGGTACTTTAGAAGTGGCTCCTAATCTTTCGCGATCTGCCAAATTGTCAACCTTTACCACTGCACCATCTATACCAAAAGATAGTTCACCCCGATTTTCACCGATTGCACAAATCGCTTCCCAGACTTCTTCCTCCGTGGTACATTTTACGTATTGTGGCACGGAAAAGCCTTGCTCTACTAACCAATCGAGAGTCTCTGAGTGAGAAGTAAACTCTTTTCCCTCTACCGCCTGAAGATTAAATACTAAAATTGATAAATTTCTTTCGGCAACCACACTAGAGTCTAATTGCCGCATGGTACCAGCAGCACAATTTCTAGGATTTGCAAATATTTTGCCCTCTATTTCTTCTTGCCGCTCGTTTACAGCTTCAAATACATCATTATCCATATACACTTCGCCACGTACTTCGAGATAAGTTAGTTTTTCTACTATTTTTTTTGGCACAGTATCAATCATCTTAAGATTATCGGTAATATCTTCGCCATAACTGATCCCATCGCCACGAGTCATGCCTTGCATAAACTTTCCATCCTTGTAACGCAGGGCAACCGACAGACCATCAATCTTGTGTTCTACAATAAATACGGGATTAACCAGTTCTTTTTGCATCTTACTAATAAAATCTGCAATTTCGGCTCTGGAAAATCGGTCATCAAGAGAAAGCATGGGTACGTCATGAGCAACTTGCTTGCCAGCTTCCCGTTTAGCACGTCCACCAACCCGTTGTGTCGGTGACTGCGGCGATACTAACTTAGGGTTTTCACGTTCTAGATTTTTGAGTTCACTCAACATCATGTCATATTCATAATCGCTGATTTCAGCAGCATCTTCCTCATAATATTTTCTATTATGATATTCAATCTTATCTTTCAACTCTTTGATATGGTTATGTATATCCATGCAAAATTCCTCCGCTTCGTTAGTCTATCTATGGGATTGCCCCCAGAGGGTTTGCTACATTTTCACAATCGGCGCCATGCTCGCCACTACGAGTTTAATTCCTTGCCCAGGAAAAGCAATCTTTAATTCTTGCCGAGCACCGTCGCCACGTACTTCCACTACCGTGCCTACACCCCACTTAGCATGTTGAGCCCGATCGGCCACCCTCCAGGCATTATTCCCCTGCGTCTTTGGTTCGACTGCTCTTGGTGCTGGCGCCCGCAAGGGACTCTGCACTACAGAAGATACGGATGGCGGCGGAACAATCACAGCCTTACTACCATTACTAGCAAAACCATAGTGATTTTGTCGCCCAGTATATTTTTCCACGAGTTCCACTGGAATTTCACTTAAGAAACGCGACAACGGAAACATCTGTGTCCTGCCATAAATGGTACGCATACGAGCATTGGTCATGTATAGCTTGCGCCGCGCTCTGGTAATACCCACATAACAGATCCGTCTTTCTTCTTCCACTTCTGCGTCATTCATTAAGGTTCGGGAGTGAGGAAAAAGTCCTTCTTCCATACCACTCATAAATACTACGGGGAATTCCAGACCTTTCGCCGAATGTAGGGTCATCATCGTAACCCGGGACTCTGTCATTTCCAATTTATCAACATCGGCAACTAACGCCACTTGTCCCAGAAAGTTTTCTAAGGTTTCTTCCATATCTTCAGTAGCAAAACCTTTTGCCACACTCAAAAATTCCTTCAAATTGTCCAAGCGATTTTCATCCAGGGGATCAGTGCTCTTTTGCAATTCCTCCACATAACCTGAATCATGCATCACTTTATTCATTAAATCTGCCACTGAAAGAGAGTTTATTTGTGCCGTTAAATTAAAAATTAATTCGCCTAAAAACTCCAGTGGACGTTTGGCCCTGGCTGTCAAACCAGGTACTAAATCTGGATTACTAACCACATCAAACAGTGTCATATTATTTTGCACTGCATATTCATTGAGACGACTAATCGTAGTATCCCCTAGACCACGTCGCGGTACATTCATGATTCTTAGTAAACTAACACTATCGGCAGGATTAAAGATCACCCGCATGTAAGAAAGGATGTCTTTAATTTCTTTGCGATCATAAAACTTCAGTCCTCCTACAATCACATAGGGAATACCACATTTCATGAAGGCTTCCTCAATAACTCGGGACTGGGTATTGGTGCGATACAACACCGATATATCCCCATAGGATGTACAATATACCGTGTTTAATTTCGTAATCGTGTCAGCAATGAATTGCGCTTCATCTCGTTCATGATGGGCTAAGTAATGGGTAATCAATTCCCCTTGCGGGTTTTGTGTCCACAATTCTTTCGGACGACGATCATTATTATTTTCAATTACCGCATTTGCTGCATTCAAAATTACTTGCGTCGAACGATAATTTTGCTCAAGAGTAATAATCTTGACCTCTGGGTAATCTTTTTCAAAGTCCATAATATTACGGATATCAGCGCCCCGCCAACCATAAATACTCTGGTCAACATCCCCTACCACACAAAGATTGCGATGTTTATCCGCTAGCATTTGTGCCAGTAAATATTGAGCCCTATTCGTATCTTGATATTCATCAATCATAATATAATTAAATTTATTTTGATATTTTTCTAGTACCTCTTCATTATTTTGTAAGAGACTCACAGCTAACATGAGCAAATCATCAAAATCTAAAGCATTATTATTACGTAATTTTTGTTGATAGAGTTGATAAACTTCTGCTACCTTTTGTTCATGAAAATTTCCCGCATGTTGGGCAAATTCTCTATCATCTTGCAGTGCATTTTTCGCCGTCGAAATAGCCGACAACACACTATTAGGTTGAAATTGTTTATCATCAAGATTTAATTGTTTCAAGCAACTTTTAACGAGAGCTTGGGTATCCGATGTATCATAAATAACAAAATTTCGTTTATAGCCAGCCATTCCTTCAATCTCCATGCGCAATAATTTCGCGCAAAAAGCATGGAAGGTACTGAGCCAAATATCTTTACTCTGGGGACCAACCATGGAGCGTACCCGTTCTTTCATTTCAGCTGCCGCTTTATTCGTAAAGGTAATTGCTAAAATCTGATAAGGGCGAACTCCCTTCGCCAAAAGATGAGCAACACGGCAAGTCAATACCTTCGTCTTGCCTGAACCAGCACCAGCCATGATCAACACTGGCCCTTCGGTCTGCAAAACTGCCTCCCGTTGCATAGGATTAAGTCCATCTAACATTGCATCCATATAAACCTCCGTACCCGCAATAACTTCTACTATTATAACCATATACTATTCTACAAAAACCCTGTATTTCCTGTAATTAGGCATCTGAAAGAAAATAAGTAGTCAAAGATTCTGAGGATAACTAGTTATTTTTTTTGAAGGTGCCTTATTACTTTAAAAGGAAAAAGAGCGGTTGTTAGACCACTCCTCCCTATTGTTTTTCAATTGGATACCTTATGCCTTTTTTCAACATCACTACATTGTTTGTTTCTAAAAGTTCAACCGCCTGCTGGACATAAACTTCATCTACACTGGCTGCCAGCCCTTCACATGCCCCACTCAACTCCCGGGGAATGGGGATCAGCTCAACAGCAATCCCCTGTCCTTTCAGGATTTTTTTGCCACGAAAAGCATGATATACGGATGGAAAGGTAATGATCGACTGTGCCATACTAACACCTCTTCAGGTTTACATCTTTACCGCTTCTGACAACGGTGGAATCACCTGTTTTTTACGGGACATTACACCTGGCAAATGCAGTACACCATCTTGCATACTCTGACCAAAAGCCTGCGTAAGCAAACCAACCGGTCCGCCAACATAGATCAAATGGGTACCTTCTTCAATAATATTAGTCACCATTAATAATACCATATCGTAATTTTCTTTGTCCTGCAAAACTTTCATATCGGTACGCAATTGATCTCTAATTTCCAAAATTTCCTCTGAATCCATGACTGACATTTGGCCAATGGCCATACGATAATTGCCAATTTGAAATTCTTTAATATCATTGCTGATAATATCTGCTGTTGATAACCCCTTAATGCTCGCCCCGGCTTTCAGTACACTCATGCCGAATTCCTGTACATCTAGCCCTGCAATCTGCGCCAATTTTTCAGCAGTTTCCCGATCCTTCGTAGTACAGGTTGGCGATTTGAAGAGTACCGTATCCGACAAAATTGCGGCTAGCAAAATTCCCGCAATGTTTGCTGGTATTTCAATATTTCGATGCCAATGCATATTGGCTACAATCGTCGCTGTACAACCAACTGGCTCATGGCGAATAAAGATAGGCTCACTTGTCTGCAAACCACCTAGCCGATGGTGATCGATGATTTCCATGATTTGCGCTTCTTCGATTCCTTCAACGGCTTGTCCCCGTTCATTATGATCCACTAGAATGACTTTAGTCCGTTCCTGTACTATGAGCTTATCACGATTAATGTGACCAATGACTTTGCCATTCTCAACTACAGGATACAACCGATAATTGGTATTGGCAACCGTATTTTTAATATCACTTAATAAATCACTAGGTTTAAAGGAACTAATTTTCTTTTGCATAATCATTGCCACTGGAATGCTTTGATTAATCAGGCGGGCACAAGTATAGGTATCAAGGGACACCTTAATCACAATCACGCCGCGCTTCATGGCTAGTTCTTGTACCTCTGGTACCACCTCAGAATTACCAGTGAGCACCAAACAATCAATACCACATTCTAAACAAGCTAATTGTGCATCAATGCGGTCACCCGCCAACACAATGTCATTTTTATTGATAAATTTTTGAATGAGAGCGCTACTCCCTGCGGCAATATGCACTCTACCGGCCACTTTACGTTGCAAATCTTCGCCACAAATTAATTTGCCTTCTAACACTCTCAGAATGCCAGCAAAATCAACGCCCGTCTGGCTCAAGTCTTGCATCTCTAGCTCATCAAAATAGAGTTGGGAGAAATCTCCTAATGATACAACCCCCACTAGCAGCTGTTGTTCATCAACAACCGATACCGCTTTAATATGGTGAGTTTTCATCATATGACCTAAATCTCTTAACGTGTCATTCGTACGAGCAATCACAATCTTCGTATTCATAATATCTTTAACCCGTGGATACAAATCAATAATCAGCTGCGGTTTGTCAAAGCCTAGCTTTTCAAGGACAAACTTAGTCTCAGAATTTACTTTACCAGTCCTAGCTGCAACAGCATTTTCCCCCATTGCCTGTTTCATATGAGCATAACCAATTGCCGAACATATGGAATCCGTATCCGGATTACGATGTCCGATTACATAAATAGGTGTATCAATTTCTTTCATGAATATTCCCCCACCGCTGTTTCTTATAAGACTGCAAATAGCACATTTCTCTATTTTACCTCATTAAATTAATTTTGAATAGGGCAAAATAATTTTAATCACTGGACTAGCAATTAAAAATCAATTATCATAAATCATAATGGGCAGTTGCTCACATCATCAGAAAGGGGTATTTCATGAATAATAACTTACCGCAACATTACTTTAGTCGCCTCTGCCGTGCTATTATTGAATTTGACATGATTGCCAAGGGAGACAAAATACTCATTGGTTTATCCGGCGGCAAAGACAGTCTCTTCCTTACCTATGCCTTATCCATTCTACGCGCACGATCATCAACGCCCTTTGAAATAGAGGTCTTAACCATTGATCCCCTGTTTACGGACAATTTTGATACAAAGCCGTTAGCAGATTTTTGTAGTAACCTTGGCATCCCCTTTCATGCTAAAAAAGTGGATATCGCTGGTATTATTAACAATAATCAAGGGAAGGATCCTTGCTTTACTTGTGCCTTTTTTCGGCGTGGTGCCATCAATAAATTTGCGGTGGAAAATGGTTTTAACAAGGTTGCTTATGCCCATCACCATGATGATGCTGTCGAAACCTTCTTAATGAGCATCCTGTACTCTGGGCAAATCAATACCTTTCTCCCGACTACCTATCTAGATCAAAGTAATCTTACGGTCATCCGTCCCCTCGTGTATTTTCGCGAATTCGAACTCAAGGACACTGCAAAATATCATGGTTTTACTCCCATCCCTAGCCCTTGCCCATTAAACGGGCATACCAAACGCCAAGAAGCCAAAGATATGATTGTGGATTTAGAAAAAAACAATACAGCATTATATGCCCATTTAGGAGCAGCCATGAGAAACAGCCCAACCACCAAACTATGGCCTAAGGAGCTCTCGCGGAAAGAACTGCAAATTAAGCATCTTAAATTCTGGAATAAAAAAGTTAAACGCCTTTAACTATGTGACTATGTTTATAAAGAATGGATTAATGAGAGTTGAGCTTTCACTATCGAGTACCTTACATTTATCAATAATTCAATTACCTACTGATCCTTTTTGGGCTAAACATACGAGATTTTCAATAAATTGATAATACATTTTCCCATATGTAAAAAAATACCATATCATTCATAGCGTCAATTAAATAGACACAGGGGACGCTTCTTTTGCTGTAACGACAAAAGAAACGTCCCCTGTGTCTACTAGATAACTTGCCCCGATGATTTTTACCGTTATCTAGCGAATGAGTATGGTACTGTATTTATTTTTTAACAAAGTGGTACACCAATGGCGTAAACATTACAAGAACCACCAATGCCACCGCTAGTAAAAAAGTAGGTGATAACATATCCGTCAAGGAATAGCCTAATACATTATAAGCAAAGGCACCTGGCACCATACCAATTGCCGTAGCCGCAGCATAATCACGAAACCGCATATTGGATAAACCAGCGAGATAGCTAACTGGGTCATAGGGAAAAATTGGAACAATGCGCATCACCAACATGGTACGAAAACCATGTTCTACCATCTGATCATCAAAGGCTTGTATTTGAGAAAAATCTCCTAAATATTTTTTAGTTTTTTCCCTACCTAGTAACCGTGCAATCGCAAAACATAAACAAGCTCCTAGTAAGCCACCAATCACAACGTATAAGGTTCCCCACCAAGGTCCAAATGCCAAACCACCAGCTAATGTTAAAATAATTGCAGGAAAAAGCAGTAAGGGCCTAATGGTACACATGATGATAAAAACTGCCGGTCCCCACCAACCAAAGGATATAATTAAATTACGAATAGATTCAGGAGTCAGACGACTAACTCCAATAAAATGCACCAATAATAAGACTGCCAACAGCATAACCAACAAAGAACCAACTTTAAGCGCTGATTTTTTCCCACCTGTTATTATCATTATTAAATCTAAACCTCATTTATCATTAAAATAGGAATCACTCTGGAACACAAAGTAAATTATAACGTTATTATCCTTACAATGTAAAGAAAAAAGTAATAAAATTACCTTTTATTACTTTTAACTGTATATATACATCGCACTAAATCTTCTACATGGCAATCGTCAGGAATAGAAGCTAGGCCTCCGCGCAGCCTTACGTAGGGAGCAGGCCATGTTTTGCTCTGTAAACCAGGGTTATTCTTTATTTATGCACTTTCCCTGCACAACTACAACCATTACAGCCACCTGAACTGCAACATGAGCCCTGGCCCTGACTTTTTTTCCAAATGGTCCTTGCAACATAAGCCACCGCTAAGACCCCAATCACATATACAATCATTGTCTGCATCCTAATTCCTCCTTCTGAATTCACATCTCATTCAATACGTCACTAACCACCAAACCCTAGCAACTTACCACCCTGATATACAATAAAGGTCAAAACCCAAGCAAGGGTGGTAGCATAGGCCATACTTATCGCTGGCCACTTCCATGAATCTGTTTCTCTTTTCATAACAGCCAAGGCCGCTAAACAAGGAGAATAGATCAGCACAAACACCATCATGGCATAAGCGATTAAAGGATTCATGTGTTCATCACTCATTAGCGCCTTTTTCAGACCACCAACATTTTCTTTTCCGTCACCAATACTATAGATAGTCCCCATGGTGCTAACAATCACTTCTTTGGCAGTGACACCAGATATTAAGCTAACACCTACACGCCAATCAAACCCTAAAGGCGCAATCGCGGGTTCAATCATCTTGCCAAATTGTCCAGCATAGCTCTTCTCCAGGCTTTCTTCCGCTTTTTGATTTGTGATTTTATCTTTTTCATCTTCTAAATCACTAGTAAGGTCAACATATTTTGCAGCATAGGTATACAATTCCTCATCTTGCAACTGAATTTCTTGAATTTTAGTTGTTTTATCTTGGTCAAACTTTAAATATTCAGGAGAATCTTCATCTATTTTTTTTGTATTTTCGTCAAATTCTTTATCCACAGTTTGGATCTTCTCAATCATACTTGCTAATTTTTCATTATTGCCAATTTCTTCAATATTGAATTGTTCCAGGACTTCTGCTTTCACTTGCTCAGTATAATGCTCCTCTGCTTGAGCTACTAACGAATCATAATCCTTAGAGAATTCAATGTCCTTAGGATAGTTGGTTAAAAACCACATTAAAATAGATGCGGCAAGGATAATGGTTCCAGCCTTCTTCAAATACAATTTACTACGTTCCCACATATGAATAATAACACTTTTCACTGTCGGTATGCGATAAGGGGGTAATTCCATAACAAAGGGTTCACTTTCACCTTCAAACAAAGTACTCCGAAAAATCCGCGCCATGATCATGGCTAATGCAATTCCTAAGAAATAAATAGAAAACAACACATTACCAGCCACTTTTTCATCGAAAAATGCAGCAATTAGCACCGTATACACAGGAAGTTTAGCACTACAACTCATTAACGGCGTCACTAGCATCGTGATCACTCGATCGCGAGGATTTTCCAAGGTCCGAGTTCCTAGCATAGCAGTAGCACTACAACCAAACCCTAACAACAAGGGAATAAAAGACTTACCATGCAAACCAAACCTACTCATCACTCGATCCATAATAAAGGCCGCTCTCGCCATGTAGCCTGTATCTTCTAGCACAGCAATAGCTAAAAATAATAATAATATATTAGGTATAAAGACCAGAACGCTACCCACCCCTCCGATCACACCATCAACCAGCAACGACTCAAGGGGTCCTTCACTAATAACACTGCCCAAATATTTACTCAACATATCAAACCCTGTATCAATCCAACCATTAGGAATATTACCCAACGTAAAAACCAAGTTAAACACCAACCACATTAAGGCGAAAAATATGGGCAAGCCCAATATTCGATTGGTCAAGATTCTATCAATTTTATCAGAAAAGGTTACTGCACTTACCGCTCTACTGTCAACAGCATGTTGATAGGTCTTACCAACAAACTGATACCGCTGACCGGCGATAAACATTTCCACATCTTCTCCCAGCTTTTGGGCAAGGTCGGTGCGTAGCTCCTGACTAAGCTGTAAAATTGGGTCGGTGTTACCCATTTTTTTGACAGAATCAATGATATTACTATCATTCTCCAATATTTTGATTGCTAACCACCGAGCAGGAAACTGAAGTTTATGATGAAGAGGCATTAATAATGATTCTAGTTTTGTTATCGCTCCCTCTACATCTAATCCATAATTTATCCGAAATTCAGAATGTTGTTTACTATTACTTTCTTGTAAGACCTTAGTTAACAATTCTTCCATACCCGAACTATTCACACCAACCGTGCGCACAACTAGCGCACCACCTAAACACGCTGAGAGTTTTGCATCATTTACCTTTAAGCCTGAGGCATTCGCCACATCAATCATATTTAAGGCTAAAATTGCTGGACGTTCCAATTCTAAAAGCTGTACTGTTAAATATAAATTCCGCTCCAAATTAGAGGCATCAATAATATCAATCACCATATCTGGCTTATCATTGACAATAAAATTGCGGGTTACCACTTCTTCTAATGAATATGCTGTTAGGCTGTAGGTGCCAGGCAAATCCACAATTAGAAAATCCTCTTCTTTAAAATGTCGGTAGCCTTCTTTTTTTTCCACGGTAACACCAGAATAATTCCCCACATGCTGGCGGGAACCTGTTAAATTATTGAAAATGGTAGTCTTTCCTGAATTAGGATTACCAACCAATGCTACTGTAATATTTTTTTCGTTCATTGCTATTCCCCTTTCTCAATATACTTTTTACGTCTGTAATGATTATCATTATCAGTTATTTTTTTTAACATTAACTCACTCGTATTTGAGTTGCCAAACAACCATCTATCATCAACCTTGACTGCCCCAGTTGAACCAAAACTGTGCCATTAACGCGGTTCACCACCACTATGGAACGACCTGGAATAAAGCCCATATTCACCATGCGCATACGAACATCACAAGAACAGGTGAAGTTCTTAACAATACACTGTTCTCCAATCTTAACTAATGCAAGTGGCATAGGAACTCCTCCATTCTTTACGCTGTTTCTAATTCAATCAGCTCAGCTTCATTTTTACGCAATGATAGGTTAAAACCTTTTACCTTTATCTCCATAGGATCGCCAAGGGGAGCAAATTTCTGGACTTCAACAATTGCACCAGCCACAACGCCCATATCAACAATGCGTCGCTTAATCATACTATTGCCGTTGACTTTTTTTACAACGCCCTTTTCTCCTGGTAATAAATCACTTAGAAATTTATTCATCTTATGTACCTCCTTAATCTCATTGATACTAATTCTCATTATCGTATATATTATATGATAATGTAAATATACCATGGTGTCAAGACCTGCTAGCAAAAAAACTTACTGACGCATAACGAAAGAGAGAAGGCTTTTAACCTTCTCTCAAAAAGCGACCATCCTTACATTTGTTTGACTCGAGACAATACTCAACCGCAACCTTTCAGGATGAAACTCATTAAATTGTTAACTTCATTAGGAAACTAGATTAATCGACTTCGTAAATAGCCTGTACAACAAAACTCAAACTGTTTACTGTTTACTGTTTAGGAGACGCTCATTTGTCAAAATACAATCACTATCCTACCGAACGAACCAAGAAAATCCAAAATAAAAAACACGTTACCTTATACCAACTAACTACTTGCACAGGCTTGAAACAGTGGCTCCAAAACTCTTTGCATTACTTAAGTTATTTGTAAGGATGGTGCTTGTTTATATAATACCATGGACCAACTATAATTGCAACATCTATTTTGATTTTTCTAAAAAATACATATTGTGCTTCTATCTTACTAGTTGCGACACAAAAACTAGCTGTATCCCATTTGATTCTAGCTCTGGTATCATTTCACTCACTGCGGCAGCTGTATTCATGTGGGCATGACCAATCACGGTTACACTACCATGCTTAAGGGCTATTTCCTGGGCCGTGTGCAATTTCCCTTTTATCGCACTCACATCATCACTATTATCAATAAACATTTCATTTTCACCAGTCTTAACCCCCATTTGCCGTGCGCTTTCAGCCCCCACTGATTGGGCATTGGTACGACTATCGATGAAGAACAAACCAGCTGCTTTAATCTGCCCCAATACAACCTTCATAACCCGCTTGTCAGCGGTAGCCCTCGAGCCTTGGTGATTATTAACACCAATCAAACCTGGAATCGTATCAATGGCCTTTTGTGTCATTTCTTGAATTTCCTCATCACTCATCGCCACACCAATCGTTGATTTCTCGGACTGTTCAGCACGCGCTAATGGTTCCATCGGTAAATGCAACAGGATTTCATGCCCTGAGCTAAGCCCCTTAGTCGCAGCCTCACTACTGAAAGGGTGGTATGGCAATATAGCAAAGGTTAACGGACGGGCAATAGCCGCAAAGGCACTAATGGGTTCTTTACTATAACCAAAGTCATCAATAATAATTGCCATTTGCCCATGTCCTTTAACTGCTGACTTATTGGGTAAGACTGCTGTGCCTTTTTCTTTAGAAAGATACACCCGATCACTAATAATGGTAACCTCTTCCCCTGCCACCTTATCCTTAAAGCCAATATCCAAACGCAATACCGGTATTCCTTGGTAATTATCGTTTTGTGTAGTTATTACTTGGCCACCAACATTCTTGATCCCCGTCTGCAGACTTTGTTGTAAAGTCTCTGTCGATAGATCGCTGGGCATGACAATTAATATTTGCCGTGTGTGCCAACGAATCACACCTTCCGCACTTTGGCGTGGTACTGTTTTAGCCATCTCTTTGAGGTCTTGCATAGACACCCCATTTTTTTTCAATACCTCATCAACAGCCCCATGAACTTTATTGGCTGGCCCTGTAAAATCAACTAAACCACCCGTTTCAGTCTTTCCGACCTCATCGCGAGCAGTTGAATACGGATTGGCTGGCGCTGAAAATTTCACATATAATAGTCCCATTATGATGATTGCAATTAAAATCATCCAGTTTTTTTTTCGATTATTTGCTCTCGCCATGGCAATCTCCCTTTTATTTTTAGGAATCTAAAAATATTAGCAATTAAAGATTCTGAAGGTATTTTGCACTAGACTAAGAGCCATTATCCACGTCTAGTGAGCGATGTAGAGAGTGGAAAGAAATAAACCATACTCTGATTCATTATTATTTCTGGTTGCCTTCCCCTTTGGTACAGTAATATTTGTATACTGGCCTACCGATTGCACCATAACTAACGTTCGTACTTAGCAGTTTTATACTTTGAAAATATTTAAGATATTTGCGCGTTGACACTGGAGAAAGTCCTACAAAAGTCGCCATTTCATCCGCGCTAAACTCATTGTTGATTTCGATAATCTTACTCCACACCCGCTTTACCGTATTACAATCTAACCCTTTTGGCAATTCACTCTCCAAACAAGAGATCCCCGAGAAAATTTCCTGATCCAAGTCACACTGTACTACCTTGGAATTATTTTTTATTAGATTTAATCGTTTTTCAAGCCCCTGCAATGCCACTTGCAAACGTTCAAATTCAAAAGGTTTAATCAGATAGTCTACAGCCCCATTTCTAAGGCCAGTTTGAATGCTTACATTATCCTGTGCAGCTGACACCAGAATAACATCGACACTATGATTCTCTTGCCGTATCTTAGCAAGTAATTCTAATCCAGTCATATCTGGCATAAAAATATCTAGCAGTACTAAATCAATTTTTTGGCTCCTGATTATTTTTAGCGCTTCCGCACCATTTGAGGCAATACCGCAAAATGAAAACCCTGTTACTCTTTCAATATAACCACGGTTTATTTCTGCCATCGTGGGACTATCTTCTACTATTAATACCTTAATCATATTGACCCTCCTTCAAACCATAAAAATTTTTACCAGACATCCTGCCTTTTAAAATTTCAATAGCTTCCTAAAATTGCTAAAAAATAGGGTTTTACCTCTATTATTTTTTAAAAATCAACTTTCGCATAAAAAAAGATACGCTCCCTCTTAATAACAGTGCCAGTGCTTGTACTAATCGATATTAAATAACTACTAAATATTACAATTACTAAGGTCGCTTAACCTGCGAAAGTTAATTTACTAAACCGAAACCAAATATTATACTCTTAATAATGATTTAATAGTACCATATTTTACAGTTAATAGTACATAAAAAATTACAATTAAAAGGGTTTTTTTACAATAATGAATAAAAAATTACAATAATGAATAATAATAAACATTTTTTTACTCTTACTATTTCATTTCCAAATAGCTTGCATCATGAATAAAATAGGCTTGTAAGCATAGGTAATTTTTGAAAAGTAATAGCTATTAGCTTCGCCACTACGTATCACTGACCGCTAAGGTATTAGTTCTTACAGATAGCTATAGGTGTCATTTTTCGTCCTATTACTATCCTTGAGGTCATGAATTAAATAGTTTACAATAATAGCAGCTAGATAAAATTATGATACTAATGAAAGTTGGAGGTTGAGCCTGATGAGTCATATTTTAAGCTGGGTTTGGCACACAGTTACTAAATGCCCTAAAACCGATCTTGATCATACTATGTATGGCACAACCCATTGCCGTGGATGTGGGCGAATCCTTTTCGTTTCAGATACTCTGCCAAAAATGAACCACATTATTACACACAAACGCACTAATATGTAAGAAAACCAAAACCTATACCTCCTAGTATGGTAAAATGCCCCTTCGGGGGTTACATATACAAAAGGGGTTGTCCTTCCATGAGTGTCTGTTGACATCACGTTAAGACAACCTCTTTTATGCATAAATTCTATAATGATAACTGACTATCTGTAAAATAAAAGAAAGGTAACAGCTACATTGACGATCATGGCGCCAGCCATGGGAATTGCAGTCCGTTTTACCACATCAAAAGGAGAAACGCCCCCCATACCAGAAGCAACTACAATAACTGCCGTTATTGGTGAAACGCTACGAGCGATACTAGCACCAAAATGCATAGGCAGTAGCATGAGCACTGGTGCAACTCCCATCTTAGTAGCAATCGTAGGAGTTAGAGCAGCAAATGCAAAAAATGGTGCATTTCCTGAACCCATAATGACTGATGAAACACCAATAATAGTGACCATCACTAAGATCATCCCTACTGCACCAAATCCAGAGGTTTGCGCCGATTGTATAATCGTATCAATGGCTCCGATGGTGGTAAGCCCCTTCGCAAATGTTTCACCAGCTACAATCAGTGTTACAACACTAGCCATCTGCATTCCTAAACCATCAAAAAATGATTGTATATCAGCAAATACTTTTTTTCCATCCTGATAACGGATATATTCAAAAATCATACTAACTGCTACGCCAATAAACATCGCCTTTATAATATCCATTTTGATCCACGAAATCCATAAGTTACTAAACATTAAAATCAATGCCAATGGAAGTGCTGGCAAAAAGGCATAAATCAAAGGTACGCTCTTCTCATCTGCATTTTCCGTTTGCAAAGTTTCTGTAGTTTGAATCTGATACCCCTCGCGCTTATCAAACCACTTTTGCACAAAATAGTGAAGAAGGGAAACGGTAATCATTACACTGATAGCGATTGGAATTTGATAGTGTGTCCAATATACAACAGGGTCAAGTCCTGCTGTCTGTGCCGATAAAATAGTTCCCGTATCACTAGGACTCCAATCCAGACATAATGTAGTAGCAATTGCTGCCGTAGCCGATAGCCGACTTACGCCTAAATTAACCAGAATCGGGAACATTGTAACCATAAGAAGCATGGCTAGGCCTGATGCACTATTAATACACAAACCTAAAAGCATTCCTACCACCCAAGCACCAGACATGACTACATAAGGAGCACGCAACGCCAGCAGTGGCTTAATGGTCAGCTTGACCAGTGCCTTGCTGGCACCAATATGATCCATATAACGGGCGAAACCGCCTACGGCCATAATATTCAAACCAAGACCACCTGCACGAGAACTCATAATTTGTTTAATAAACTCAAATGCATCAAACAAAACAAATCCAGTGCGATCCTTAGGAACTAGAATTTCACCAAGACCAAGAGATACCCCAGCAAACATGAGAAGTAAACCACCAAGAAATAAAACTGGTTGTGGTTTATACTTTTTAGTAATCAGAAATCCCACCCAAAAAGTAACAATTAAAGAAATAATAATACCCAAAACATGTATCCTCCCTTTTTTAGACCACTAAATATATAATTTTGTATACAATATTATATATAATTTATTCAATTATAACAATGGTTTTTTAGAATTAAGATAATTTTGGAAAAATAACAACATTTGTCACATCATGTTAACTAAAATCATATTTTTTCAACAATTTGTAGTTATATTATTCGTAACGCGATCGTAGAATACATTATGCTATCCATAAGAAAAAAACTACTGATCCTAGGAACGCGAGCACCAACACTGAGAAGATTGTTCGCTGCCTAGCAATAAAAATGATCTAGTCTGCATTTCTTCCATTCCTAAGGTGCGGGATAAAACAAGGAGGGAATCAAATGTTAAGCAAATTTTTAGTGGATTTGACCACTAAAACCGATGATATAAAAGTACAAATCAACCATATTCCTAAAAGCTCTATGTATATTTGTAGCACATTAAAAGGATTAACCCCTGACGGTAGGTATGTACATCTGATCAAAAATGGGAGAGTCACATACCACCCAGGCTACTATGCCATCGATGGGCGATTATTACAACCACATCTATAGCATGCTGGATAGCAACCTTACTCTTCTCACATAGTCGATATCGTTTATCTAAACTTTTCCCGAAATGCCTATACGTGGTGGAGCAGCACGATTATTTTTCTACCTAGTAATAACAAGCCCTCAGAATAAAATTTCTGATTTTATGTGATAAACTATTGTAAAACCATTTATTTGCTATCGATTGACAAAAAAACTGTCATTTATAAGCTATTTTATTGTCAAAAAACATCGTCGGCTGAATTCGTCTTTTTGCTTTACTAGCTATCCAGATGCCTCTATTTGTACCTCTACTTATCTTCGGATAACCTTATTTATAAATGCAACTTCAGAAAGAGCACATTGAATTTCTTCAACCTGCCCCTTCCTGATCATATGCATTGCCTCAATTCCACAAATTGTTCTCTCAGCGGTCTTGAAACTACCAAATCCAAACATTGGCTTTACCTTTCGTTTAATAAATCGATGGTCTTACTCAATAATATTGTTTAAATGTTTTGCTTTTCTAATCGTTACTTTGACAGAATGATCCCTCTATAAATCATTTCATTAATAGCAATTTCAGTTGCAGCATACTTGTCACTTGTAATTCCCCTTGGTTGCTGATTATATATGGCTTTTAAAGTCTATTTGAAAAAATTCTTTGCGGCATCTTTATCACGATGCTCAGATATAAAAAAGTCGATGGTCTTTCCTTGTGAATCTACCAGATATAATATGCCGTATTACTGGGAAGAGGTAGCCGAACACTAATGAATAGGAACCAAAACGTTCAGATAATCATATTGCTATGCTCCATTAATAACAAATTCAATATTCATTGCTAGACTCACCATCCTTATTTTTGCAGCAATAGACAAAAGCTGGTGGCATATTGAATGGAACAAAACCAATTGCAACCTCACTAAAGTTCTGTTGTAATGTCTTTCTCATTTGCAAGGAGTATTGAAAAGCAACAAATATACCACCTGGCTTGAGGGAACGCTTAATCGCCACCATAATGTCATCACGCAGTGACTCTGAAAAAGTTGTGAAAGGTAATCCTGATATAATGCAATCTGCTTGGGGTAGATCATATCGTTGTAGAAGCAAGTCAACTTTCTCTGCCTGAACGCCGTAATGCAGTGCGGGATATTGGGCCTGTAAAGCTTTCCTCATATCAAAGTCCTTTTCTATTACAAGTACCTTACACGATTTTTTTTTATTATCTGTAATAAATTTAGTGAAAACTCCAGTTCCTGCACCTAATTCAACAAGTGTTTCAATCGTATTCCATGGTAAATTCACCAACATTTTTCTCGTCAGAAATGACGAGCTTGGAGCAATACTACCAATTTCTTTTGGCTTGCAAATAAATTTATATAGAAAAGCAGCACGAGTTGTTAGCATCTTAATTATCTCCTTGCCAGTTTGTGTACAATGTTAAACTCAAAATTTGCAATTTCATTGCAAAATCAGCTATTGGCCTTTATTCTTACCAGTTTTTAATATGGATTATTTGATAACGTCTACTATCCTATGAAAATACCGGGAAAGAGGCCTACTTTCAAAGTGCAAAAAGATAATCGGAACGATAAGCAATGTGAAAACAGTGGAGGAAAGAAGCCCGCCAATAATAACCCAGGCCATGCTAACTCTGGTTTCTGAGCCGGCTGTCATAGCTAGAGCTGTCGGCAGCATCCCAACAATCATGGTCAAGCTCGTCATAAAGATTGGTTTCAACCTATGTTTTCCCGCTTCAATAATAGCCTCTTTAGCACTTAGCCCCTGCTTTTGAAGTGTCAACGTATAATCAAGCAATAGCGTACCGTTTTTGGCCACCACGCCATCCATGACCAGTATGCCAATTAGTGAATATAAATTAATCGTATTATGGGTAATTACCAGAAAAAATAACGAACCAATCAAGCCCAAAGGCAGGGAAAACATACGGATAAACGGCGTAGAAAAAGATTCATAAAGTATCGCCAACAGCATATAGACAAGCAACAAGGATAATCCCAAGGCCTGTGCCATTTCTGCAAAAGTGTCGTGCATATTATTCGCCTGTCCGGTGAATTCATAAGTTACATCCTTGCCCAGGTCTGTGGCTTTTAGCTCTTTATCAATCTCATTGAGCACTTCCTGTATCGGCCGATCGGTTACATTGGCTTGAATCTCAATCGACTCCTGCTTATCAAACCGCCGCAGCCTGACCGGGCCAATGCCGTCTTTAATCTCTGCCACACTGCCTAGCCTAACTAAACCGTTCGCTGTTTGTACAGGAACTGAACTAATATCTGAAGCCTTGAATCCGTCACTGCCTTTGAGACGCACATAAATGTTGGTATCCTGTCCATTGTTCATAGGATCATTGGTAAAATATCCAGCCTGTGCGCCGGCAATCGCCCCAGTAAATACATTGTTTACATCATTGACAGAAGTTTTGTAAAATTTTAGTTTGTCCCGATTTACAATTAGCCGCAATTCCGGAATGCCTTCGGTATAGGAACTAACAATATCCTTTACTCCAGTAACTTTTGTCAATATCTGCTGTACTTGATAAGAAGCTTTTGTTAGATTATTTAGATCTGGTGAGTATAGTCCGATTTCTACCGGACTACCACCGCCACCAGATACTCCTGCAATAGAAGCACTGGTTTCACTAACTTGTGCGTTAGCCTCTGGCAATCCTTTTTTGAGAAATTGACGAACTTGATCGGTGACTTGCCATATATTTCGCTTGCGATTTCTCTGGTCTGTCATTTGCACACTAAGACTGCCATTGTTTCCACCGCCGGAACCTACACTTGACAAATAGTTGGTCACCTCGGGAATAGCGCCGACATATTCTTCGATTTTCTTTACTTTCCTATTTGTCTGATCAATGTCTGTACCTACAGGCATTTGAATGTTAATACGAAAACTGCCTTCATCTGTCTTCGGCATATATTCCGAGCCGATGATGCCGGTAGGAATCAGCGAAACCGCCGCCAAGAAGAACAATAGCCCCATAGTTATTAATTTCTTGCCATTACACAAACTCCAGCGTAGTACTCGTTCATAGCGAGAAATAGCTCTTGCTTCCAGCTTGTTCATAAAATCCCATATAGGGCCTTGGGGTTCATGAAGACCATTTTTAAACAAACGGGAAGCTAGCATAGGGGTTAGGGTAAAGGAAACAAACATGGAAAATAACGTAGCAAATACAATCGTTAAGCCAAATTGCCGAAAAAATTGCCCAGTCATACCGTTCATAAAGGCAATAGGCATAAATACCACAACATCGCAAAGGGTAATGGCAATGGCCGCCATACCGATTTCCGTTCGTCCATCCTCTGCTGCTCTGGGGGCTTCTTTACCCATTTTCATATGGCGATGAATATTCTCCAATACAACAATGGAGTCATCTACCAGAACACCAATGCACAGAGACATCCCCATTAACGACATCATGTTGAAAGTAAATCCGGCAAAATACATGGCAAAAAAAGTACTAATAAGTGATGTCGGTATCGCCACCAATACCGTTACCATGGACCGCCAGCCCCGCAAGAATAGGTACAATACTAAACTGGTGGTACACAATCCCTCAATCAGCGCTTCTAAGGTGTTATTTAATGAATTTTTCACATATTGAGAAGCGTCTGTAATGACTATGAATTGATAATCGGGATACTGGGCCCCCAAGCTATCCAGTTGTGCTTTCGCTGCCTTCACCGTATCCACCAAGTTGGCATTACTGTTTTTATAAATACTCAAGGAAACTACATCTTGCCCGTTACTCCGTGCATAACGGCTTACCCGGGCATCTTGCTCCTTAATGGTTGCCAAGTTTTTCAGTTGTACGGCATGTCCATTCATACTAGTAACATAAATATTCCCCATATCGACAGGTGAAATATATTGGGCTGTTAACCGCACATTGGTTTCTTTATTATTGCCAAATACTGAGCCAGCCGGAGTCAACATATTTTCCTGTTGAATGCGGTTTACAATTTGATTTAGTGATACATTATAATAGGAAAGTTGGTTTTTATCGACTTCAACGGCTACTTCTTTATCCCGTCCCCCATCAATTTGTACGTCGGATACTCCACTGGCACGCTGTAATTTTTCGGTAAATACGTTATTCGCCATAGCATACACTTCACCCAGTGGTTTGTCTGCCAGAACAGAAACTTCCATAACCGGAGTCGCATTAAGGTCACGTTTGATAACAACAGGTTCTTCCACCCCCGAAGGTAGTTTGCTGCGCACGGCATTTACATATTTTGTCGCATCAATGGAACACACATCAGCATTAGCCCAAAACTCAAATTCTAGACTAATCCTGCCAACTTCCGGCATCGCATTAGAAGTCATATGTTTTAGATTGGACAAAGAAGATAATGAATTCTCCAGAGGTTTAATAACATCTTGTTCGACCTGTTCGCTGCTGGCTCCCGGATAATTTACCGTAACTGTTACGTAGGGCGTATTTACTGCCGGCAGCAATTCTACGCCAATGCGATAAAAGCTATACAAACCCAGAACAACAAACAACATGACAATCATAGTTATGCCAATGGGTTTTTGAATAGAGAAACGAGTAATGTTCATTGATTGCCCCCCCGGCTAACCACCATGCCTGAAGATAGACGAGACAAATTGCTTACGGCAATCTGTTCTCCCTCATTGAGACCGCTGAGAATTTCTACATTTAGATCCCCGCTTCCTCCTACTTGAACGCCCCTCTCTTCTACCTCATTCTGAGAATTTATTACATATACATATATTTTTCCGCTTTTCTCTAAAACGGCATCTTTAGGAACTATAAGTGTGTTTTGACGTAAGACACTAGCAATATTCGTTTGGGCATATATACCACCTTTTAATTCCGGGGTTGGCTTATCTAAAGCAATACGCAAAGAAAATACCTGTGTTTGAGAATCACTTGTAGGACTGATATAAATTACCTTACCTGGCAATGTCTTTCCTAATGCATCCATTTTGACTTCTACCTTCATACCTACTTTCAAGGCAGGTAAGTCTTCTGCAGCTACCTGGCAATCTACATAAAATTCACTATTATCGACAATACTCAATAATTTTTGTCCTACAGACACCATCGAACCAACCTCTACCTGCCGATACCCAATTACTCCCGAACACGGTGCGCGCAAAAACAAATCCTCCCGTTGGGTTTTCATGGCGTCCACACTATATTGTGCTTTTGCAGCAGCCGCTTGTGCAGAGGTAATAGAAGCTGCTATACCAGAATTCATCTGATTGGCTAAAAGATCCAAAGCTGTTTTTGCAGCCGTCAACTGTTGTGAATTGGCATCTAACTGTTCTTTAGAAATTCCACCTATATCATATATCGTTTTATAGCGTTGGTAACTGTCAAGAGCACGCTGATAATCAGCTTGTGCTTTACTATAATTCGCATTAACGGATACTTCTGTTGTTACTGTATCGGCTGCAGCCTGCTGATACGCTGCCTGATTCTGTCGGATGGAATTATCGCTATCTTTAGTGTCCTGGACAATGAGAATTTGTCCCTCTGATACCGCTTGCCCCAAGTCACCATTCACCGTAACTACCTTGCCTAAATATTTTGCAGCAATATCTACCTGTGATTTTGGCACTGTTTGACCTGAAAGAGAGATATTTTTAATCAAATCATTCCGTTTTATCGTAAGCACATCAACAGTTGTCTGCTTGTTTTTAACGGTGCCAGCCCCGACTGTACTTTTTTGTTTTACCTGATAAACGATTAAAAATCCTAGGCAAAAAACCAAAACAAAACCGGAAACAAGCAACAACTTATTTTTGTTGTTATTTTTCAAAAACTGATAATTCATTAGTAGTTCTCCTCACTTGTATGATTAAGTTGGGCTAATTTAGTTAGTTGTTACCTATAAATTTTCATATAATTGCTCTAATCAGCATAGTAGTACAGACCGCTTTGTTTACTCCACACCGATTTTATTTTGCCGTATGATAATATATAGTTGCCGTCGGTAACTTTTCAACAAGCGACCACTCGTCTACTTTGAACTCTCTGTCAAAATCGCCATATTTACTCTTATCCAAAATGATATATATATTCTTATCACTTGGAAGCTCTTCAAAGGAAATAAATGGCATTATATTCTTACTACTCCAATCCATTGCCTTCGGCTTAATCGTCTCTATTTCATCTGCATGTACAAGATCATAAACCGTCTTATTACTGTAAAATACAACTGATGTCCTATAGTAACCATAACTTATAACAAGGTCTCCAGGCTGCACTCGATCTTGCAGGGTTGCAGCAATATCTTTCCCTGAGAACTGGCCACTGCAAAGGGGTGTCGCGATAAAAAATGTCAAAGCTATATAAAATATAACATTGAACACCATAAGACGTTTGATAAGCTTTTCATGCGTATAGAGAAGCCGTGCTGCCAGAATAGCAATCGGCATTAATGCCGGCAATGTATACGTCGTATATTTCGTCGCCATGCACTGATAGAACCCATTGATTAAAAGTGCCCAAAGAAGCAGGAAGAGCGTCGTCTGATCAATAACTGGCCACTGGCGCTTCTTCCAGTATTTCCGAATGACCATCGGCAAGCTAAAGCACCAAGGAAAGAAGCCTAAGAAGAAAATCACGATATAGTAATACCACACGTTAAAGCGCGAATGTTCAGACACCGTCGCCCGCAATACATTGTGAATGCCAAGGAAGGTATCGAGAAAAATTTGCCCATGCAGCTGATACATAATATAGTACCAGGTAACACCAAAAAAAATAAAAATCGGCATACCCCCCAACAGTTTCATACGCTTTACCTCGGCAAAATCACGGCGGCAGAGAATAAATACCGTCACGATAAATCCCGGCAGCAAAATGCCGATTGGCCCCTTCGTAAGCACCGCGAGCCCTGCAAATAAATAACAAAGATAGTAATAGTTTTTGTTTTCGCCCGTATAGGCAAGATAGAAAAAGACGAGCACCGCATTGAAGAATAGAAATAGTGTGAGGTCGGTGATGACCGTCTTCGAAATAAGCCAATATTCAAAAGAAGTGCCAAGGATCATCGCTGACAAAAGTCCTGTCTTCGCATCGTAAATCTTGCGAGCAAAAATATAGGTCATAAAGATACCGAGAATGCCAAAGAGCGCTGGAAAAAAGCGCGCGGCGAATTCATTGATGCCGAAGACCTTAAAAGCCGCAATGAGCTCCCAATAGAAGAAAATTGGCTTGTCATACCAATAATTACCGTAAATACGAGGTGATATATAATCACCAGATGCGAGCATCTCCGCCGAGGTCAACGTATAATTTGACTCAACCGGGTCCGTGATCGCAATGGAAGAATTGCCGATATAAAATAAAACGGCGCCTAAAATAAAAATAATCAACAAATGTTTTTTTGTAGTTGTCATTATCTTACTCCTTTAAGTACATATATGATGCATATTTTATTATATACTTACATCTTTCTGGCCTTTTCTGCGCTTACATCGCACATACAATACGAGAATAACCGCAACAGCCAAGCCAATAAGCATAACACTAGCCGCATGCCCAAATTTCGTTAGAAGTGGCCAGCTTTCACCAAGCATCATACCTGCCCCCACGATCAGTAACGTCCACGACAGCGAGCCAATAAAAGTATAAAAAAGGAATTTTTTAAAATTCACATGCGCGAAACCTGCCGGAAGAGAAATAAACGTGCGTACAATCGGCAGCATACGACTGAAAAACACCGCTTTTATACCGTATTTATCAAACCAACGCTGAGCAACATCCACATGGGATTTCTTCACAAAAAAGTATTTACCGTAACGATTAACAAAAGAACGTCCGCCATGGTGACCAACAGCATAAGCAAAAATCGAACCAGCCATACCGCCGACCATTCCAGCAACAAGCGCTCCTGTAAAATGCATTTGACCTACAAAAACAAGGTATCCGGCAAATCCTAAAATAAGCTCACTCGGAATTGGAACACAGGCATTTTCAAGCCCCATAAGGATAGCTACGGCCACATAACCCCATGCACCAATAAAATCGAGAAAAATCTTTGTAAAATACTCCATACTCTCACCCTTTCAAAGCTAGTGCTTCACAACTTCATCTTTATGTGCAGATGTCGCAGACTTCAGGAATACTTCCTGCATTGGACGCGATATCGCCAGATAACAACTCATCCTATATGCGACGATACCTGACATTGTACCAAACAACGCGCCTGCCAGGACATCACTCGGATAATGAACAAACAGATACATCCGGGAAAATCCGATTCCGGTTGCCAATAAAAGTGCTGCAGCTCCCAGCCGCTTGCTTTGAGAGAAAATCGCTGCAGCTGCGGCAAAGGATCCGAAGGTATGCCCTGAAGGGAAAGAATAGTCTGTCGCCAACGGAACCGAAATAGACATCGGCATCCACGGATAAGTAATACACGGCCGCAGACGCGCTGCCAACGGCTTCAAGATGCCGTTCCCAAAAACCAGGCTAATCGCCAGCGCCAATAACACAGCAAGACCTGCCCACCGATATTTTTTTACCGACAATAACGCTATACCTGAAACAACCCAAACAGCTCCTGCATTTCCCATTTTTGAAAGAACTATCATATATGGATTTAATACATTACTAACCAAGTGATTCTGTATCCAAAATAATATGTTTTGATCTAAAGTCGTTAACCATTCCATCATGTTTCTTCCTCTCTTCTTTTAATGGTCTTAGTATAGGTAAAAAATATAAACATTTTCTAAACAGGATTTAAATATTTACTAAAATCACTTCCCGAAAACTAAATTCTGCTATACAAGCAGAAAAAAGACGAGCTATATGCCAACAAAAGCTTTGGCAAATTAACTCGTCTTGCATTAACATCACTACAAATTTCAAAATTTATGAAAGCGATAGCCTGTTCCCCAAACCGTCTCAATGTAAATCGGATGTGCCGGATCCGGCTCGATCTTCTCGCGAATACGGTTGATATGGACCATTACCGTAGCATTATCGCCTATGGCATCCATTCCCCAAACACGGTCAAAGAGCTTTTCTCTACTGAACACGATCCCTGCATTTTCCGCTAAAAATGCCAGCAATTCAAATTCCCGATTCTTCAGCGTAACTTCTTCTCCATTTGTAAAAACACGGCGCTCATCCAATTGAATCTCCAAACCAGCGTAGCGCAACATATTGCCGCCAGGATTCTCTCCGCTAGTCAACCGCTCATAGCGCGCAATATGCCCCTTTACCCGCGCTACTAGCTCATTCGGACTAAACGGCTTTACAATATAATCATCCGCCCCGATGCCAAAACCACGAATCTTGTCGATATCTTCCCGACGCGCCGATACCAAAAGAATTGGTGTGTTCTTGTGTTCACGCACCTGACGGCACACCTGGAACCCATCCTGTCCAGGCAGCATGATGTCCAGCAGAATAAGCGTATAATCTTCCGCCAACGCTTTTTGTAATCCCTGGCTTCCGTCAACGGCGATTTCCACAGCAAAACCATTTGCCTCCAGATAATCCCGTTCCAATTCCGCAATTCCGATGTCATCTTCCACAATCAAAATCTTTTTCATGCTCTGTCCTCCCCGACGATTGGCAACAAAATGCAGATGGTCAGGCCTCCGTTTTCGTCATTCTCCGCCCATATTTTTCCTTGCATAGTTGAAATGATTTGCTTTACGATTGCCAAACCCAGACCACTCCCCTTACT
>Ga0224527_1000401_pt1 | contig 29557 bp, 23 predicted proteins | sample CBST0metaG_FD_179882 | JGI IMG/M metagenome (GOLD analysis project Ga0224527, IMG submission 179882) | Peat soil microbial communities from Stordalen Mire, Sweden - C.B.S.T0 | ecosystem: Environmental > Terrestrial > Soil > Wetlands > Peat | place: Sweden: Norrbotten County, Stordalen Mire... | reverse complement strand
ACCTTGGGAAGCATTCCGATTATGGATTGCAGTGAACCCAGCTTCTTGACCTGCCGCAACTGATCACGGAAATCTCCGAGCGAGAAGCCGTCGCCGCTGAGCGCCTTCTTGGCGAACTCTTCAGACTTCTTCCTGTCGAGTTTGTCTTCCGCCTTTTCGATGAGCGAAAGAATGTCACCCATGCCCATGATGCGTCCTACGACACGGTCGGGATGGAAGGGCTCAATAGCGTCGTACTTTTCGCCGATGCCCAGAAACTTGATGGGCTGTCCCGTGACGGCGCGAATGGAAAGGGCCGCACCGCCGCGCGCATCACCGTCCATCTTGGTGAGCACTACGCCGGTCAGCGTCAGCTTATCGTGGAACTCCTTGGCGGAGTTCACCGCGTCCTGGCCGGTCATGGCGTCGGCCACGAACAGCACTTCTTGCGGATTGAGCAGCGACTTGAGCGACTGCATCTCGTCCATCAACTGCTCGTCGATGTGGAGGCGCCCAGCGGTATCCACGATGAGCACGTCGCAGCCGTTGATGATGGCATCGCGCCGTGCTTCTTTCGCCAGGCGTACTACGCTTTCCGTGTTGCTCTCTACTCCGGTTCCCTCGTAGAGGTGCGCCCCGATAGCTTTGGCGACCACCTTCAACTGCTCACGCGCCGCCGGACGGTAAACGTCCACGGAGACCAGCATGGGGCGGTGCCCACCCTTTTTCAACCAGCCAGCAAGCTTGCCTGAGGTGGTCGTTTTGCCGGAGCCCTGAAGGCCAGCCATCAGAACGACGGTTGGCGGCTGCGAGGCGAACTTGAACTTCGCAGTGTCGTGTCCCAGAGTCTCGACCAGTTCGTCACGCACCACCTTGATGACCATCTCGGCTGGGGAGAGAGCGGTCAGCACTTCTGTGCCAATAGACTTGACGCGAATCTTGTCGATCAGGTCTTTGACGACCTTGAAGTTGACGTCCGCCTCCAAAAGGGCAAGGCGGATCTCCTTCAGGGCTTCGTCCATGTTCTCTTCGGTCAGGCTGCCCTGGCCGCGGAGGTTCTTAAATGCGCGCTGGAGTTTGTCTGTTAAATTTTCGAACATCAGATAAGGTCCGGGGAGCCGCACAGGGCGGTCCATCTTTTGAAGTTTCTTCGTTGCTGCGGGCGAGCCCGCGAGGCCTCAGAATATCACGCCGTGAGGGCGTAGCGTCCGTCAGCCGGGAATGCATCGAGGCAGCGGCAAACCATCATCGAGCCAATCTGGCGGCCCGCGCGGTCGAGGACAGGGAAAGCAGTAGCTTCCACCGGGGAAGAAGCCTCCTCCTGGCGCACCAGTAGGTTCACCTGTACCACTTTGCCCTCGTAGGCGGCCTGGGCCAACGGCATCTCCTGCGGATCCAGCATCCGATCGCCGTTGCTGTCGAATATGCCGAACGCCTCGGGGCAATCATCCATGCTGTTCTTGTCCATGTCGATCCCGCCGAAAAGGGTATGGGCCGCGAAGTTGGCATAGACCATTTGCCCGCAAGCATCGCAGGCAATGACCGAGTCGGTCATGAGGGCGGTGAAGGTAAACAACCGCTCGAGTTCGCGGGAAACCGTTTGCACCAGGACATCTCCATCTGCGCGACAATTTCACTTTTGTTGGACGCGCCACTATATCAGATGCGATTCCATGGGTACGGAAGGAGAGCTATCCGAATACCTCTTTTGCGGCCAGCGCGGTGTTTACGTGAATTGTAACCGTATCGGCGGGGTTCTCCGCGTAGCCGCCTGCCAGGGTTGTCATGATCGGGAAGCCGTGATCGCGGGCGAAGTTGAAGACCATGAGATCGCGCTGCTTCAGTCCTTCAATGGTCATGCCCAGCCCGCCGAGTTGATCTCCCTTGTAGGGGTCGGCTCCGGCAATGTAGCAGATCAGCTCTGGCTCAAAGCGCTCAAGGGAGCCCTTCAGAGTGGTATCGAGCCACTCCAGGTACTCGGAGTCAGTGGTCCAGTCGGGCAAGTTCACGTCGATCGAGGACGCTGGTTTCCAGTGTGGATAATTGCTCTCCTGGTGCAGAGAGACGGTGAACACGTCGCGAGCTGCGCTGGTCTTTACATTGGCGGCGCGGCTGGGAGCGGGTAGCGACGAGGTCCGGACGGCACCGGAAAAAGGCTCTGGGTCGCCAGTCCCGAAGATGGCCGCCGTGCCGTTGCCTTGGTGCACATCGCAATCCAGCACCATGGCGCGCACGATATGTCCGTCGCGCTGCATGCACCGGATGGCCACCGCGACATCGTTGATCAGGCAAAAACCCTCGCCGTGATCGGGAAAGGCATGGTGAAAGCCTCCGCCGATGTGAAAGCAGCAGTTGTTTCGCAGCGCCTGCTCCGCAGCAACAATGGAGCCGCCCGTCTGATGCCAGAAAGCCTGTACCAGTTCCTTGCTGTACGGAACCTCGAGTTCAAGTTCCTCGCGTGTGCTGAGCGTGCCATTCTTCAGCTTCTCCACCCAGAGCCGGGTGTGGACGAGCATTATGTCCTCGTCACGGCAGAGTGGTGCGGGCAGAATGTCTGCATCGGTGAAAGCTCCCGACTGCGTCAGGCGATCCCGTATGCCCCGGTACTTACCAGAGTGGAAGACGTGGTCGCCAATCGGCAACCTCGATTGGTCGGAATACACCAGCCGTAATGGGAGCACGTTCATTTTCGCCCTGAGGACTGCACTTTGGGACAATTCATTCCCGGGCAGGATTGTAATGCAAACAGGGCATCAGTTTGCATTCTTTCCACCTGCACGAAAATGCTAAACGCCCGCGATGGCCCACGCATCCGAGATGGGATGAGCCGCAAATCGAAGCCGCAAACTCCGCCGCTGCCTTCATCCAGCCACCCTGAAGCTGAGCGCGGAGTCAGTATCTCCGGCTCTGCGGTGCGCTCTGCCATTCGGCAGCAGCGGAGACGGGCTCTGACGCTAGAGCGCAGAGCGATCGTGTCCATCAATGGCTGCGATGTTGAGGAGATTCCCACGACACCGGTGCGCGCGGCCTAGCGGGATTGTGCCGAGAGGAGCGGGCCTTTCAGATGTAAGTCGGCTGATACATTTTCCTCTTTCACTCTGTTATTCTCACCATGTTGCCCTATTTTGACGGGGAGCACCCGTTGCTTCTCGCAGTGGAGTGCAGGAGAGTCATGGTTCAGATTCGTAGATATACACTCGCCTTCGCAGTCGTCGTGTTATGCCTTGCGGCGTCCTGCAAGAAGGCCGCCCAGGCTCAAGGCGGTATGCAGGCGATTCCGGTGCAGGTTCAAAAGGTCACGCTGCAAGCCGTGGGAGACTCCACGGAGTTTCTGGCGACGTTGCAGTCGCGCAATGCCTCCGTTCTGCAACCGGAGGTAGAAGGGCAGATCACGAAGATCTTTGTGGTCTCCGGCGCGCACGTGGAGGCAGGTCAAGCCATTATGGAGATTGATCCGCGCCGCCAGCAGGCCACGGTCAACCAGCAGGAAGCGACCCGGCAGTCGCAGCAGGCAACGCTGATCTACAACCAGTCGCAGTTGGATCGCTCCCGCAAGTTGTTTGAGGCCGGAGTCATAAGCCGCCAGGAGTATGACAACGCCGTGAGCGCGCACGATGCTTCCAAGGCGAACGTGCAGGCCACCGACGCCTCCATTAACCAGCAGCGCGTTCAACTGCACTACTTCACAGTGCGTGCGCCAGAGGCTGGCATACTAGGAGACATTCCGGTGCGTGTGGGCGACCGTGTAATCACAACGACCACGCTGACCACGCTGGACCGCGGCGGGGAGCTCGAGGCCTACATCAATGTTCCCTCGGAACGCGCTGCGGATGTACATAACGGAAGTCTGGTCGAACTGCTCAACCAAGATGCAACCGTCGCGCTCACGACCAAGGTGAGTTTTGTTTCCCCTCGCGTGGATACTTCCAATCAGCTTCTGTTGATCAAGGCTCCGGTTCCCAACGTAGATCACCGCTTCCGTAACGATCAGGTGTTGCACGCTCGGGTGGTTTGGAAGCAGATGGACCGGCCCATTGTTCCCGTTACGGCCATGACGCGTCTGGGTGCGCAGTCGTTTGTTTTCACAGTGGGTAAGGGGCCGACTGGCGGAGCCGCCGCGCAGCAAAAGCCAGTGAAGCTGGGTGCGCTTATCGGTAACAGCTATGTCATCGAAGAGGGCTTGAACTCAGGTGATACGGTGATCATCGGCGGAACCCAGAACCTCATTGACGGTATGCCGATTATTCCCCAGGCATAGGCGGAGGCCACAAATTGTTCGTTGATTTCTTTATTCGCCGTCCTGTGTTTGCCACGGTGTGCTCGTTGCTGATTATTCTGGCCGGCGCCATTGCGATTCCTACGCTGTCGATTGCGCAGTTTCCTGTGCTGGCTCCGCCGCAGGTGACGGTAAGCGCTTCCTACACTGGTGCCAACGCGCAAGCAGTGGAGAGCGGCGTCACAACCTTGCTGGAACAGGCCATCAACGGCGCAGAGGGAATGCGCTACATGTCTTCCAGCAGCGGCAATGACGGTTCGTCTTCCATCACCGCGACCTTCAAACTGGACCGCAGCCTCGATATTGCAGCCGTGGACGTGCAAAACCGCGCCTCTACAGCGCAGGGCCGACTACCTGCCATCGTGCAGCAGACGGGCGTCACCATCAATAAGAACTCCGGCTCGTTCGTGCTTGCTTACGGCATCTTTTCGCCCGACAACAGGTATGATCCGCTCTTTATCTCCAACTATCTTGATGTGTACGTGCGTGACGCGCTGAAGCGCGTTCCGGGCGTTGGCGATGTTTTGATCTTCGGCGAGCGCAAATATGCGATGCGTTTGTGGCTCGACCCGGTCCGCCTAGCCAAACGTGGTCTGACGGCAGTGGACGTGACCAATGCTCTGTCCGAGCAGAACGTGCAGGTTGCGGCCGGAGCGGTCGGACAGCCTCCAGTGCCAGCCGGACAGATGTACACCCTCAGCGTGCGCGCCTCCGGACGCCTGACCGACGCAGCGGACTTCGAGCGCCTTGTCATCAAGCAGACAAAGGATGGCTCGCTTATCCAACTGCGGGATGTTGGGCGCGCCGAATTGGGCGCGGAGAGCTACTCTTCAAATCTCTCGTTCAGTGGACATCCAGCTATTGGTCTCGGCGTGGAGCAACTCTCCAATGCCAATGCACTGGACGTGGAGAAGGGCATCAAGGCTCAGATGGCTCTGCTTTCCAAGCAATTTCCCCCGGGCCTGCAATACCAGGAAGCTTTCAACACCACGACGGCAGTTCGCGAATCCATCAGCGAAGTTTTGAAAACGCTGGGCGAAGCGATTCTCATCGTCATTATTGTGATCTTCTTCTTCCTGCAGACGTGGCGCAGCACGCTGATTCCGGCAATCACCATTCCTGTGTCGCTGATTGGCGCATTCGCATTCGTCAAGCTCTTTGGATTCTCCATCAACACGCTGACACTCTTTGGCATCACTCTGGCAACCGGACTGGTGGTGGATGACGCCATTGTGGTGATTGAGAACGTGGAGCGCCATCTTGAAGAGGGAATTCACGATGCGCGCCGCGCGACTTCCATCGCCATGAGCGAGGTAACCAGCGCGGTGATCGCAACCTCCATTGTGCTCATTGCGGTCTTCGTGCCGGTGTCACTCTTCCCTGGAACCACGGGGCGGCTCTACCAGCAGTTTGCGCTAACCATCGCTTTCTCAATTGCACTCTCGGCCTTCAACGCGCTGACGCTGACTCCGGCGCTGGCTGCGCTGCTGTTGCGCCACACCGACCACAGCAAGGCGAATCCGGTGTTCCGTACTTTCAATCAGGGTATTACTGGAATCACCGAAGGCTACCGCCGCCTGCTTACCAGCATGGAGAGCGCCAAGACTCTTGTGGTGCTGGTCTTTCTGGTGGGGCTGGGGCTAACCGCCTGGGTATACAAATCCGTGCCCACAAGCTTCGTTCCCGATGAGGATTCGGGTTATTTCATTGTGCTGCTGCAGGCGCCGGATGCGGCTTCGCTGGAGTACACCTCGAAGGTAGCGGATCGCGCCACGGTTGCCATCATGAAGAGTCCTGACGTGTTCGGGGTCTTCTCCGTTCCCGGATTCAGTTTCAGCGGCGCGGCTCCTAACCGTGGTTTGATGTTCGTGAACCTGAAGCCCATCTCAGAGCGCAAGGGTGCGAGCCACTCGCTGGAGGCTGTGATCAATTCTCTGCGTGGGCCACTGGGCTCAATCAGCGAGGCGATGGTGATTCCGTTTGCGCCTCCGGCCATTCAAGGCCTGAGTTCATTCGGCGGATTCACCTATGAGTTGCAGCAGACGGGGTTCAGCACTCCAGAAGCCCTGGAAGCTACCATGCAGAAGTTTCTCGGCGCAGCTCGTCAGCGTCCGGAGCTCTCGCCCATGTCTTTGTACTCGGGCTACACGGCGCGAACGCCGCAGGTGCTGGTGGAGATTGATCGCGAAAAGGCCAAGAGCCTCGGCGTGCCTTTTTCGCAAATTAACACCACGCTGCAAACTTACATGGGCTCGACATACGTGAACGATTTCGATTTCAATAATCGCTCGTACCGTGTTTATGTGCAGGCCGATCAGCAATTTCGAGTGAATCCTGCAAACATCGCGCAGTACTACGTGCGTTCTGACGGCGGTGCGATGGTGCCGCTTTCCAACATTGTCACATTGAAGGACACTGCGGGTCCCAGCGTGATCAGCCACTACAACCTCTTCCGCTCGGCGGAGATCAATGGCTCAGCTGCTCCGGGGTACAGTTCCGGACAGGCGCTGGCGGCGATGGAAGATGTCTCGCACAAGGTGCTTCCTCCGGGGTATGCCTTCGAGTGGACGGGGTTGGCGCTGGAGGAAATTCAATCGGGCAGTCAGGCAATTCTGCTCTTCGGACTCGGGCTGCTCGTGGTGTACCTGGTGCTCTCCGCGCAGTATGAGAGCTTCGTACTGCCATTCATCATTCTCCTTTCGGTGCCAATGGCAATCCTCGGAGCGTTGGGAGCGCAATCGCTGCGCGGCCTGCAGAACGACGTTTACTGCCAGATCGGACTCGTGATGCTGATTGGCCTTGCCAGCAAGAATGGCATTCTGATCGTCGAGTTCGCCGAACAGTTGCAGCGCAACGGCATGGAGTTGTTTGCCGCCACGGTGGAAGCTGCAAGGCTCCGCCTGCGTCCCATTCTGATGACTTCGGTGGCGTTCATCCTCGGCATGTTGCCGCTGGTGTTCGCTTCGGGAGCAGGCAGCGCGGGACGCCACTCGGTGGGAACCACTGTGGTGGGAGGCATGATCGTTTCGACGATTCTCAACCTCTTCCTGATTCCCATCCTCTACGTAATTGTCCGCAACTTGATTCCGATCCCCAAGTCCCAAATGCCTGAGCCGCAATCTGCGGAGTAGGCGCGGACGAAGTTCCGAGCAGGGCGCGCTGCATTGGCGCCCTGCTCGTTTAGCAACCAGCAGACTATACTGAGCGCACCGTGCAATTCACTTTGGCCGACCCTTTCGACGAACCCCGCCCCAAGGGCGTCAGCGTTACTGCGCTGATCATGCTTGCGCTCTGTGCTCCCGGCTTCCGGATGATCACGTCGCAGTTCAACGCAGCGGGAATGCTGGGCTACTACGCTGGCGGACTGGTGCTCGCCTTTGAGTTGTACGCGATTTGGTGTTACTGGAATGGCCGCAACTGGGCGCGCGTGCTCGTTCTCGCCGTATCTCTGTTGAACGTTGCTGGAGCTCTTTCCAGTGTCCTCGATCGCAATAGCGGGCTGCTGGAAGTGATGAGCCATCCGCTGCGCTTTGTCCAGTTGGCATTGGCATGCTTCCTGCTCTACTGGCTGAACACACGTCCGCTGCGAGCCTGGTACAGCAATCTACCCAGCGCCGCCGATCTGGTAAGCGAACACCTTGAGGGCAAGCTCTGCACCGCGGTCCTTAAGACAGGTTCGGATTGGCGGTTCAGCTTCGAGCACGACGCGGAGCTAATCCTCACCTGCCCATGGAGACTGGTGCTGGAAGACAATTTGGCCTTCGCCAGCAATGCTTCGCCGGAGTTCTCCGCGAACGAAGAAGAACCGCGCCGCCTGCTGCAGAACCTTCGCGTGAAAGCCGTTCGGGTGGCTCCTCGTACCTCCGACCTGGTCCTCACCTTTGAAATGGGAATCGAGCTTCAGAGCTGGCATGACGCCTCATCTGGCGAGCAGTGGAAGTACTCTGACTCCATCCTGACCGTGACCGCAGATGCGGAGGGCCTGACTCCGCAGCACGCTGACACGACGAATTCAGCAGATGATCAGGCTGTGAACAACTAAGCTCCGCACGTGTGCTAGGATTTAACAGTGCGGTATCCACTACCGCGCAATGTCGGGGCGTAGCGCAGCCTGGTAGCGCACCTGCCTTGGGCGCAGGGGGTCGCTGGTTCGAATCCAGTCGCCCCGACCATTCCTTTCTTGAAGATGATCTTCCCTCATTGGCTCCCAAACGGGAGCTATTGTTGACTCAAGGTGCAGATCATCTTTTAGCCGCCGTGCCAAATTGCATCATTGACCTTTTGTAGAAAACGAAACAGCGATCAAGCAACGCTCCATTTGGGCCGATATTGTTTTAAGGCCAGCTTCAGTTGGAGCGGCGGAAGGATACCGCTATGCGGATCGAGTGTTGTCAATGGGAGCGCACGGAACAAGGATGGATCGAGCGGCGACGTCCTGGCGTGCTCGGGGCGGCGGTTCAGCTTGTATTGGCGTTTGGGGCGGCGGAGGCTTGGGGAGGGGCGCCTTTGGATGCGATTCGGCAGGCTTACCCGAATGCCTCGTTGGTGGGCTGTACGACCGGTGGCGAGATCCTAGGTACGAAAGTCTGGGACGGCACATTGTCCGCAACAGCCATTGCATTCGAGCACACATCGGTGGTGACACACAGCATTCGGAATGTCAGCTTTAAGGATAGCTATTCTGCTGGTGTTCAGCTTGCAAAGCAGTTCGCTCCACAGGGGCTCAATCACTTATTTCTGTTAGCGGACGGGTCGAACCTTAGCTGGAGTGACGTGGTCGACGGTCTGGTTTCAAGGCTTCCACCTGGAGTTACCGTGTCAGGCGGGTTTGCTGCAAGCGGTTTGGTGGATAAGCAGACGCTCGTTTGGTGTGATACTTCGCCTGAGGGACAGATGGTCGCCGCCATTGGATTCTACGGTGAGAGACTGCGGATCGGCATCGCCTGCAGTGGTGTATGGGGCCCCTTGGGGCCTGACCGCGTAGTTACCAGTTCGAACAAGAACGCCATATACAAGTTCGATGGGCGTCCCGCATTGCCCATTTACAAGAAGTACTTAGGAAGCTCCGCGGCGGACTTGCCGCAAGCGGGCAAAATGTTTCCGCTAGACGTCCGGTTGAATCCGAACCAAACACGAGTGCTGCGCACCGTCATGGATGTCAACGAGGAAGATCAGAGCATCCTTTGTGCTGGAGACGTGCCGGAAGGTTCGTATGCAAGGGTGATGATCGGGAACGTCGAAGACCTCATTGAGAACGCGATACAAACTGGCCAGGCAAGCCTGTCCGGAATGGGCGGCGTAAAACCCCAATTGTCGATCCTGGTGAGCTGCGTCGGTCGAAGATCGGTACTCAAGCACAGAGTTGACGACGAGGTAGATGCAGTACTGGACGGATTAGGAGAAGGCTCGACGGTAACTGGCTTCTATTCCCATGGAGAGGTGGCGCCTGCCGAGCCCGGCGGCCAGCCTCAGCTCCACAACGAGACGATGATGATTACTAACTTTGCTGAGGTCTAATTTCGATGGAAGAGTTGCACAAGCTCTTGAGTCGCCAACTAAAGCGACACCTAGCCGCGCCGGAATCAATCCCTCCTGAGTGGCAGCGGTTCATCCATGCGGTTGATGAAGCATACCGGGAGTTTGATGCGCAGCGACTCATGCTTGAAAGATCGCTCGATCTGAGCTCAGGCGAACTGCTCGAGGCCAACCTGGAATTGCGGGGAGTTCTCAACGCCTTTCCGGATCAAATATTTAGGGTTGATTCGGCAGGAGTTACGCGAGACATCCTGTGCTGCGAACCAATGAATATCCAGTTGCCCTCGATTATTATTGCCGGGTCGGACAGAACAACAACCGAGGCAACTCAGTTTCTCAAAGCCGCCGAGGTGGTGAGTTCCAGAATAGGACCGACGAGCTTCGAGTTTCGAGAAGACGGATTGGAAGGCGAGCGCTATTGGGAAGTGCGTCTCGTTCCGTTTGTCGCCGACGAGAAACTCGGCATCGCACGGGACATCACGGTCAGCAAACAGACTGAAAACGCGTTGCGAGCAAGCGAACTGAACGCTCGCCGTACCCAAGCGGAACTGCAGGTCGCAAAGGAAGCTGCGGAACACGCCAATAAAGCCAAGAGCGAGTTTCTGGCAAATATGAGTCACGAAATTCGAACACCTCTGAACGGCGTGATAGGTATGACCGAACTGGCACTGGACGCGCATTCTCCAGAAGAACAACTCAAATATCTGGAAGCGGTCAGTTCCTCCGCAAATTCACTGCTTTCCGTAATCAACGACATCCTCGATTTCTCCAAAATCGAAGCAGGCAAAATGGAGTTAGAGGCGGTCGATTTCAATCTTAGGGTCTGGATTGAAGAAACTCTGCGACCGCTGGCGATCAATGCGCGCAGGAAACACATCAGGTTTTTGTGCGACGTGGATTCCAATCTGCCGAAAAAGATCCAGGGAGATTCCGCGCGGTTGGGGCAAGTGCTTCTCAACCTGGTGAGCAACGCGGTTAAGTTCACGGCAACTGGCGAAATAGCTGTACGAGTAGCGATGGCGGAGCGAGCCTCCGACTCTGATTCTGCGAATTTGCACTTCATCGTGGCCGACACCGGTATTGGCATTCCCATGGAAAAGCAGGAAGTGATTTTTTCCTCCTTCACGCAGGCCGATTCCTCCACTACGCGCAACTATGGCGGAACTGGTCTGGGCCTGACCATCTGTGAACGCCTTGTGTCAATGATGGGCGGAACAATCTGGGTCGAGAGTGAGTTGGGACGGGGAAGCCAATTTCATTTCACCGTGCAGATGAAGGAGGCGGAGCGGGGCGCAGTGCGATCGACAACGCTTCCTATCGCGACGAACCCTGCTCTTGCGTCAAGCCTCCGTATCCTGTTGGCTGAGGATAATCGCATAAATCAGGTCATTGCCAGCCGAATGCTGGAGAAGATGGGCCACACCGTTGCCATAGCCGCGAATGGCAATGAGGCTATCTCGCTGCTGTCGCAGGAAAGCTTCGATCTCATCCTGATGGACGTTCAGATGCCAGAAATGGACGGATTCACTGCAACTGGAAAAATACGAGAGGATGAGGAGCAAAGCGGTTCTCATATACCCATCATCGCCATCACCGCCCACGCCATGGCTGGCGACCGGGAACGATGCTTCAATGCGGGAATGGATGGATACATCTCCAAGCCGATCACCGGCCCAGACTTGGAGAATGCCGTCGCCAGCGTTCTTCCCACTCAGAAAGCCAGCTCCAGGGAAGTTTCGCCGTCCGTTGGGTTCATAAGTCGTATTTCTGAGAATCCACCATTTCAAGCGAACTGATCAGCAGGAATCTTACTCAGTGCAGCTTCTGGAGTTCTCTCTTTGCTTCATCCATCGACTGGTCTAGGCTGATTGCAATCTCAAGCTCCTTGAGAGCTGCAGTTCTATTGCCTTCTTTCTCCATCACAACGCCGAGTTTCCAGTGTGCCATGGCCATACTGGGCTCAAGCCCTTCGCTTGGCTGCTTCAAATAGGTTCGAAGGTGCTGCTCCGCGCGTGTCCACTGCGATCCGAGATTGTGGTCGAGGATCGTCTGCGCTGCGATGAACTCGGCTGTAAGGTCGTCTGGTACGGCACTGCGAGCACTCTTCAAAGTGGAGTCTAACTGGTCCCACCGAGAGGTTCTAACGTACACAGCAGCCAACATCCTGTACGAATCAATACGTGACGGCTCCAGTGTCAAAGCTTTTTTGGCCTCATCTTCCGCCTCTTTCAGCTTTTCACTTCCATTGGACATAAGGCATCTGCTAAGGCCTGCATGTGCTTCATAGCTTTTCGGATTCGCCTCAACTGCATACATCCAGTCGGCTCGGACGGCGACGAGGCTTTTTGCTTTGTCCGAATCGGTTGCATCCAACTCAGCTTTCAGCGCATAGCCTCTAGCCGCGTCCAACTGCACGAGCTTGTCTAACCATTGTCGGGATTTGGCCCGGCTTCCACCCGCCATTGCTGGTGCGTACCAGTAGAATCTTGCCAGCGCTTCGTGCGCGTAGAGATTCCGCGGATCGAGCTGCAAGGTGCGATCTGCTTCTCTGCGAAAGCGTCGCGTCACGCTTAGCTTCTCGAAGCTTCCAGTTCTGTTGCTTGCCAGCTTGGCACCCAAGGCGTTCAGCAACTGCGCGTGCGCCGCTGAGCTTTCATCTGCCGCGAGCACGGCTCTCTCCGCTGTTGCGACAGATGCATCCAATTGTCCAAACGCCCACTGAATCGTCGACAGCTCGACCAAAGCGTTTACGTCCTGCGGATGCCTTTCCAGTACCGCTTGAACGAGAGGGCGCGCTCGATTGAAATGTCCTTGAGCGATCATCTTCTCAGTTGCGGATTGTTGAGACCATGCGGGAATGGAAAGTAAAATGGACAGGCAAGCCACGCCTCCCACTCTTGTGCAGATACTAAACAGCATGGATCTCCCAGATTCGAATCGTGAATGTTACGGTTCGTCTCCAAGTCTAACAATGCAGTTTGAACATAGCGTGAATGGATGTTTGATTGTCCTGAGCGGAGCGCAGGAGCGGCGCTTCCCGGGTACATGGATGCGGTTGAGTTTGACATTGCGGCAGGACTTCCCGCAGAATGCAATAGTAATGAAGCATCAAGGTACAAACCCGCACCCGCTACCTCGACCGTCGTTCGAGGGCCCGTGTGCGTGGAGAGAGCTTCAGTAATTCTAGTTGCATCGCACTCATCTCCCGGCCCACAGGCACCTCGCCCGTGGGCCTTTTTCCATATGGAGCACTGTGCTGAAGCCATCAACGCTAATCGAACTCTGACACAAGTACAGGATGGAATTTATGAACCTCTTCAGTGAAGAAGTCACCCTCGAAGGACACATCATCGATTCGTGGACGTTGCCCCGCGCCTTTGACACCATCATGGATATGGGAGGCTCCTTCGACGTGCTGGATATCCAGGTCGGACGCGCCAAGGATCAGGCCTCTTTTGCTCGCCTGAAGGTTCACGCCAACACAGACAAGAAACTGGAAGCGATTCTGCTTGCGCTCCAGTCCTTTGGTGCGGTGCTCGCCTCGCGCGATGACGTGGCTTATGAGCCTGCGCCCGCGAATGGCGTTCTTCCCGAGGACTTCTATTCCAGCACGCACCTGCCCACGCAAGTACGTCTCAATGGTCACTGGGTTGACGTAAAGAACACGGAGATGGATCTGATCATCGTCGTGAACCCCGCTCAATCCGAGGCCAGCATGATTCCTTCCGCCGCCGTGCGCCAGGGAGAGCTCGTGGTGGTGGGTCATGATGGCATCCGTATCCTGCCGCCGCAACGCTCCCGCGAGCGCGAGGTGTTCAGCTTCATGGGTAGCAACGTTTCCTCGGAGCATCCCAAGCGTCTCGTCATCGAGGAGATTGCTCGACAGATGCGCGAGATTCGTTCGCGCGGAGGCAAGATACTGATCGTCGCTGGTCCTGCTATTGTTCACAGCGGCGCTGGACCATATCTTGCGAAGCTGATTCGCGAGGGCTACGTGCAAGTTCTCTTCGGCGGTAATGCTATCGCCACCCACGACGTGGAGAGCGTTCTGCTCGGCACGTCGCTTGGAGTGGCACTGAAGGATGGCCGCGCCGTGCCGGGAGGCCATCGCAATCACATGGCCGCCATCAACACGATTCGCGCTGCTGGATCGCTGCGTGAGGCCGTTGCCAGCGGATTGCTTCGTGAAGGCATCATGTACGAGTGTGTGAAGAACAACGTGGATCTGGTGCTCGCGGGCTCGGTTCGAGATGACGGTCCCATGCCGGACGTGATTACGGACACCGCAGTGGCCCAGGTGCGGATGCGCTCCGCGCTGGTGGGAGTGGAACTGGTGCTGATGATTGCCACCATGCTGCACTCCATTGCCACGGGAAACATGCTGAAAGCTTCGGTGAAAGTGGTGGCCGTGGACATCAACCCTGCCGTGGTAACCAAACTTGCAGACCGCGGAACGTTCCAGGCTCTGGGCCTGGTGACGGATGCCGAACTATTTGTGCGGGAGCTCTCCGGCGCGATCGACGCAGGCGAGAAAAGCGACCTTGAGGAACTTGCGCGGACGGAAGAAGCCTGAGTACTTACTAACAGAGAAACTCCACTCTCGATCTTCGGTTCTCCGAGGATCAGGAGTGGAGTTGCCGCTTCGAATCCACATTCAGCTCGATTATTTTCGGAAAAGGCGTAACCGCGGGTGCCCCACCTTCGCCGCGTTTTTTGCGGCTAAGGTGGGATCGGGCGTCTACAGCAAAACCGAAAAGTCTCTAGATTCCGTGCCAGCTCCGCCCAGCCATCATCCGCAGAAACCACGGCACCGCCATGGCGAGCACTGAGACGGTCATTCCCGCCACGGCCATCGCCAGCGATGCTGTTGAAGCTTGCAGGTCGTGTTCCTTGAGGAGCCGCGCAGTTCCAAAGCCGTGGGACGAGGTGCCCATTGCAGCGCCCATCGCAAGGTCGTGCTTCACTCCGCAGAATCGCAAAATCTCGGGCCCAACGAGATTCCCAATGATTCCAGCGACCAGTGCCATGGCGGCAGCAATCTCTGGAAAGCCATGCAACTCGCGTGCAATCTCCATTGCAATTGGTGTTGTGACCGACTTGGGCACCGCGCTGGCAATGAACTCAGGAGATGCTCCCATCAGCGCCGCGCAAGCGCCTGCCGTGATCATGCCCACGGCCGAGCCCACGCCGATGGCCACGGAGAGCGGCACGGCGGCCTTGCTCAGCTTCTTGCCATTCTTGTACATCGGTACGCCCAGCGAGATCACGGCCGGTCCCAGAAGGTAGGTAACGATGTCGCCGCCTACGGCATAGTTTTCCAAGGGGATGTGCAGAAGCTTCACGGTCAGCATCAGCCCTACGCAAGTCGAGATCAGAGGATGCGCCCATGTCAGTTTCTTCTGCAACTCCAGCCCCGCTGCGTAGAACATCACAGTCAGGGCCACGCCAAAGACAGGCGATGCAGTGAAAGTACTCATTCTGCTACCTTGTCTTTCTTGTGCAACAGAAACTCAGCCACCAGACCCGTCGTCACCATCACAGCCAACGTGCTCACCAGGATGCTCACCGACAATGCAGCCCAGTTGGCCCTTAACAGGGGAGCAAGGCGCATGGTCAGCACCGTCATCGGAACAAAGAACAGCAACATATGTTTGAGCAGGAAACTCGAAGAGAACTCCACCCATTCCAGCTTGATCCACCCTAGAAACAGGGAAGCAGTGAAAAGAACCAATCCAATCACCACTCCTGGCATGGGAACGCCAAATGCATGAACTACAGCACCTGCAAATTGAAACGCACAGAGAATTGCAAAACCCCGCATATCTTCTATGCTAGCAAGTCTGCGGGACAGCTCTCATCACACTTTTCGATGACTCCTATATAAGTTTCATCAAGGCAATTTTGCGAGACTCGAATTCTGCACTCTCCTTCCCGGCTGCCTTATAATGGAGTCTCGGTACTTTCAGGAGCGCGCATCTATGCCCGTTAAACCTACAGAAAAAATTTGGCACAACGGAAAACTCATCAATTGGGACGACGCGAAGATTCACGTCATGGCCCACGTTGTGAATTATGGGTCTTCTGTTTTTGAAGGCGTCCGCTGTTATGAACTGCCCACTGGTCCCGCCATCTTCCGCGCGCCGGAACACATGCAGCGCTTGCTCGATTCGGCCAAAATTTATCGTATTCCCGTGCCGTACACCTGCCAGCAACTGATTGACGCAATGGTGGAAACCATCAGCGCCAATGGCATTTGGCCCTGCTACGTCCGTCCGTTGATTGTGCGCGGCTATGGTGAACTTGGAGTGAACCCGATTGGCCTGCCTACCGAGTGCTATGTCGCCAACTATCCTTGGGGCAAGTATCTCGGCGGCTCGGAGGACGTGGGCGTCGATGTTTGTGTCTCGTCGTGGACGCGCCTCGCGCCGAACACCTTGCCATCCATGGCAAAGGCTGGCGCAAACTACATGAACTCGCAGCTCATCAAGATGGAAGCCGTGCTCAACGGCTACGTTGAAGGCATTGCCCTTGATGTCAATGGATACGTGAGCGAAGGTTCGGGAGAGAACATTTTTGTTGTCCGGAACGGGAAACTGATTACGCCGCCGCTGGGCAACTCTGTGCTGGCCGGAATCACCCGCGACTCCGTGACCCGCGTAGCTCAGGATCTGAGCATTCCAGTGATCGAGCAGGTAATTCCTCGTGAGCTTCTCTACATTGCCGACGAGGTCTTTTTCACCGGCACTGCTGCGGAAGTTACGCCTATCCGTTCGGTCGATAAAATCACCGTGGCCGACGGCCATGTTGGCCCGGTCACCAAGGCAATCCGCAAAGAGCTGTTCAGCATCTTTGACGGCAGCAAGCCCGACCGCTACAACTGGCTTACTCCGGTTCCGGTGCGTCAGAAAGTCGGCGCATAGCTGCTTTCTAGTGGTTTCACCAGAGCGCGGGCCGTCCAGCCCGTGCTCTTTTCATTTCACCTCGCTCAATACCCGACGTCGCTATCGCGATTCCACGATCATCGGCATACCGCCCTTGGGACGCAACGTAAACAGCGGCTCAATCTGCACCTTGTGGCGCTCGTCGTGCCGTAGCCTCCAGCTTTGACTAAGAGTCGCCAGAATCAGCATGCCTTCCATCCATGCAAACGCCTCGCCAATACACTGGCGAGGCCCCATGCCGAAAGGGAAGTACGATCCTCTCACGCGCGTGGCTTTCGACTCCGGCGTGTGCCGCTCAGGATCGAATTGTAGCGGGTCGGGAAAGAAGCGCGCGTCGCGATGAAGAATGTACTGACTCGCAAGCACCGTGGTTTCGGCGGGCAGGTGGTACTCGCCCAGTTGGAAATCATTGAGCGAAAGTCGGCCCATGGCCCACGCCGGAGGATACAAACGCAGCGACTCGGCCATCACCATTTCCGTGTAGCGCAATTGCGGCAGATCGTCATATCCGGGAAGCCGCCCGCCCAGCACGCGGTCGAGTTCTTCGTGCATCTGCGCTTCGGCCAGTGGATTTTGTGATAGCAGGTACCAGGTCCAGGTCATCGCGATTGCCGTGGTCTCATATCCGGCGAGGATGACGGTCACCACCTGATCGCGCACGTGCTCGTCGCTCCAACCCAGGGACTTCTGCGCCGTGAGCAGCATCGTCAGTAGGTCCGTCCCGCTCGCATCTGCACCACGTCGCCTGTGTTCGGCGATGAGCCGATCGACCGCAGAGTGCAGTTTCGCGCGCGCATGCACAAACCTCCTCAGTGGAGTGAAAGGAATGTGCAGCAGCAGCCTGATGCCCGGCAGCAGGACGACTGCGTTGTAGACGTTCATGATGTCTGCCATGGCGCGGTTTAGCGTGTGAACCTCTTCGCCAAGATCGGTGCGGAAGACCGTTGCGCCGATGATTCCCAAGCTGAGAGTCATCATTTCCAAATGAATATCGTGTGGCTCGCCGGTGCTCCACTGGTCGCGCAGGGCCGCTGCACGGCGCACAATCTCATCCGCATGCGCACCAATCTGCTGGCGGTGAAATGCGGGTGCAGCGGTCTGCCTCTGCTGCTTGTGCTGGACTCCGTCGGCAGTAATCATGCCTTCGCCGAGCAGCAAGCGGGCCCTTTGCTGCGTGCGCTCCTTGATGAAGTTGGCCTGTTGCACTACGAAGACTTCGCGAATGTACTCAGGGTGATTCAGAAAAAGAATGTGACGCCGTCCCAACTTATAGTGTGCGATGTCTCCGTAGGTAGCGGCTAGGTGTGTGAAATGGGCAATCGGGTCCACCCACTTCTTCTGTTTCAAAACGGAGAACAGAAGATTCACGCCGGGGCCGGGAGGCAGGCGGAGTGCTTTCACACCAGCCTCACCGCGCTTCTTCTCTGTAGTCTCAGTTTGGGGTGCCATCGCTTATTAGGATGCTTGCAGTCTGGAGACGAGATCATAGCCAGTGCGGGAGTCTATCCGCGCCGGGGCTGCATTTCCTTCGGCAGGATTTCTTTCAGAGCCCAATCCACGCGCTTCATGGCCTCTGCGCTATCGCTCGCCTGGCAATGCGGGCACAGTACCTGCTGATTGAGAATCGCCTGAAGGGAGTTGCGCACATGGTGATTCAATTCATCCACTGCGGCCTGCAACTTGCGCTCATAGCGCCGCCGGAAGACATCATAGATAATGCAGACCACCACGCCCATCACCACTCCCATCAGGAACTCATCAATCAGAGTGGCTTCAAGATTGATGCCCGATCTCCGAATCAACGGGCGCAGCACAAGCCCCTCCAAAACGTTCATACCAATAATGGAGCTGAGGATTGCAATTCTGATTCCCCATAAGCGCATATCACTAGCCTCACATGAAATCCTGATCGCGTCGTCTCCAAAAGCCGGGAATCCCATCTTAATTCCTGACTTGGCCTTGGCAAGCTCCCGACGTTACCACTGGTACCAAATCTCCGGGTTCAGCGTCAATCGTTCATTGCGACTTCCCCGCTAACGTGATAGTTTCAGGTTACTTTCGCATTCTGAAGAGTGGTTCGATGAGCATCGATGACCTGCTGCGCGTAGCAACTGAGCGCAAAGCCAGCGACCTTCATCTCAAGGTCGGCAACTATCCCCACGTTCGCGTTGACGGCGAGCTTGTACCCCTCACCGACCATCCCCGCATCACCGGCGAAGACATGCTCAACATGGCCTTCAGCATGATGTCCAATCGCCAGAAGCAAAAGTTCAAGGAATGCGCGGAAATCGATCTGGCGTATGGTGCGGCAGGCTTGGGACGCTTCCGCGTCAACGTCTTTCAGCAGCGTGGTAACGTCGGCATCGTCCTTCGCGTCATTCCCACCAAGATACGGGCATTGGAAGAGCTCTACCTTCCGGCGGTCACCGAGCGCATCTGTGAAGAGGCGCGCGGGCTGGTACTGGTCACCGGAGTCACCGGCTCGGGCAAGTCCACAACGCTGGCTGCCATGATCGATCGCATCAACTCTTCACGTCCCGAGCACATCATCACCATCGAAGACCCCATCGAATTTCTCCACCGCGACAAAAAGGGATTTGTGAATCAGCGCGAGGTGGAAGTGGATACTCCTTCCTTCGGCAGTGCGTTGCGCGCCTGCCTGCGCCAGGATCCGGACGTCATTCTGGTGGGCGAAATGCGCGATCTGGAAACGATTTCAACCGCGCTGCATGCGGCAGAAACCGGACACATGGTGTTCAGCACTCTGCATACTCTGGATGCCGTGGAAACCGTCAACCGTATCATTAGCGTGTTTCCGCCGCCGGAGCAGAAACAGATTCGCCTGCAACTTGCCGCAACTCTGCGCGCAGTTGTCAGCCAGCGGCTGGTCAAGCGCTGCGATGGTGCTGGCCGTGTGCCCGCCGTCGAGGTGCTCATCTCTACCGCATATATTCGCGAGTGCATTACCACGCCCGAGAAAACGCGCAATATAAAAGAAGCGCTGCAACAGGGTACCTCGCAGTACGGCATGCAGACCTTTGATCAGTCGCTCTATGACCTGCTGCAAAAAGGTTTGATCTCTTACGAGACAGCGATTGAGAATGCCAGCAATCCGGATGACTTCAAGTTGCGCGTGCAGGGAATCTCTGGCACCGCAGAATCCACCCGCGATCAGCTCTCGCAACAACTGGGCCGGTTCTAGCGAATCTTCTCCGTTCAGCGTCTGCGTCTTACACTGAGGCAGCCCCGCGCGTGAAATTTCCTTCCAATCGCATATGTCACCCGGAACAAATGGGTGCGATGCAACGGGAGATTTCCAGATGCGTAAGTTGCTACTTCTGTGCACCTGCCTGATGCTGCTCTGCGCTGGCTCCTTCGCGCAAAAGAGCGGGGAAGTTTATTTCGGCTTTTCGGATTTCACCTCCGGCAAGAATGGCTGGAACGGCGACATCGGCTACAACCTCGCGAAGACCTTCATGGTGGAAGGCGATTTCGGCGGCTATTACAGCCATAACAACACAATCCACTCCTACATGGTCGGGGTAAAGGCCCAATCCCCGGTTCGCAGCCATGGATTCACGCCGTGGGGACATTTCGTCATTGGCGGCTCCCATGTATCCAACCTGAGCGGCGCTTCCGACAACGCCTGGGCCTGGGCGCTCGGCGGAGGTGTGGACGCGGCAGTCTACAAGAAACTTGCCGTGCGTCTTACTGCCGATGTCTTTCACACGCGTTTCTACAACAACGGAGACCTGCATCTGCGATCCGGCGTCGGAGTTGTTTACCGCTTCTGACGGGGAATTGCGGAACACACTTGCTTAATTCCGCTGTCGGTCTGAAACTGGTCAGGCGATGGCATGGAAGAAGAGCGCGGTGCAAAAGGTCTACACGGAAGCAGCTCTGTACGAGTATGCGGTGGGTGCGCTTGGTCGCCGAATGCGGACTGTCGCCGAACTCAAACGGCTGATGCGTACCCGAGTGTCGCATCAGCCGGATTCAGAAGTGCTGGTTGAGACCGTGACCGCCCGCCTGAAAGAGCAACGCTATCTCAATGACACCAGCTACGCCGCGTCCTACTCTGCCTATCGGCGCGACACCGAAAAGTTTGGTCGCATTCGTATAGTGCACGAATTGAAGGCGAAGGGTGTGCATCCTGATGTGATTGGAAAGACCGTGGCGGAAGTCTACGACGAAGTAGACGAAGAGAAGCTGGCTCGCGACTTCGCCGGGCGGAAACGTCTGAAGCAGCCCAAGGATCAGAAGGAAGCGGCGCGGATCTTCCGCATGATGGCGCGTGCCGGATTCTCTTCGCGAACCATCGTGAAGCTGCTGCGAAACTGGAATGTAGAAGACGAGACCCTCGCCGCGCTGGAGTTGGAACGCGAGATGGCCGAGCAAGCTCCTCTATCAGAGGATGAATCGTGAAGCCCCAGTCGCAACCCGAGTGGTCGAGTGCCCTGGAGCATCTTAGCTCCGCCGATCCTAAGCTTGCCGGGCTCATCACTCAGATCGGCCCCTGTACAATAGAGATTCCGCACCACTTCAGCATTTTCTTTTCTCTGGCCCGGTCGATTGTCTATCAGCAACTTGCCGGGGCAGCGGCTTCGGCCATCATGGGTCGAGTCGAGGCGCTCTTTCCCAAAGGCCGCATGACTCCCAAGAATCTACTCGCGATGGACGATACCGCGCTGCGTGGCGCGGGGCTGTCGCGGAACAAGCTGTTGGCTCTGCGCGACCTCGCCGCCAAGTGTCTCGATGGCACGGTCCCTAACAAGCGCGCGCTTGCCCGTATGGAAGACGAAGAGATCATCACCCGAATCTCGCAGGTGCACGGCATCGGACGCTGGACCGTCGAGATGATGCTGATCTTCCGGCTTGGGCGACCGAATGTGTTGCCTGTCGATGACTATGGGGTTCGCAAGGGGATGCAGCGCCTCTATCGCGTGCGTGAGCTTCCCAACAAAGAGGCAATGCGCCGCCGTGCCCGCAAGTGGGAGCCGTGGTGCTCGGTGGCAAGCTGGTATATGTGGCGCTGCGCTGAACTCCCTGGGGCCAAGACCCGTACCGCCAAGCCCTCCGCCAAGAGTGCCGCGCCCAAGAAGAGACCTGCGTTAAGGCGTGCCGCCGTGAAGCGAGCCGCAAAAAAGACCGCCCGGTAGGCGGTCCCTGCAATCTTCGCTTCCGCAACTCTTATTTCAGCACCACATCGAATGTCGCCTCGCAATGCGCGTCAGGCGCGAACTCCACGATTTCCAGCATTTCGTCTTTGCTCACATAGAAATAGATCGGCTTCTTCGGAACCTCCGGCAGCTTGACGATCTTTGCCTGCCCTGCGGAATTCGTGAAGGTCTCCAGATCAAGCTTCTTGGCTCCCATCATTCCATACCGGATACGGGCCGTAATCTTTGCATTGTAGATTGGCTTGGAGTCCTTATCTTTCACCGTGATGAGGGCCGAACAGGTTCCCAGATCAGCGGAAATTTCCGTGGGAGGACCGGACAGAGTGCCGCTCTGGGCAGTTGCAATGGCTGGCGTAATTACTAGACCGAATGATAGAAGGCAAACGAGACTCAAGTTGCGCATACGGTAAAGAGTAACTCAGTGGAGCTAAGCTTGCACGCTCTTCAGTGCCGCAGCCAGCTTCTCCTGTGCGTCGCTCAGCCGCCCAATCATCTGGACGTCAACCAGCGTATGGTTGCTTTCCATTCGCTCGCGCAACGCCACTACGAGTTGGTGCAGCTTGTCCAGTTGTGCCAGGGCTTTCGCCTTGCTGGAGTTCGTTTCCCCATAGTTCATGGAGAGCGCACGCAAAACGTTGTTCAACTTCTCCTGTCCATCCCAGCCAAGGTCGCACCATAGCAGTCCCATGCCTACGGTGGCCCGCGAGGTCCGTACCTCTGCAACGCCGTTAATCTGCACGCCGTTCAGGGTGAACTGTCCGCTGACGATCTCACCGGCTGGGGCCACGTTCACGCACTGAACGTAGCAGCCTCCCTCGCTGATATCACGCAGCGTGCCCCATATGGGAGTGGCAAAGGATGTGGAGCGCAAGGATACCGAACCATTGCAGGGATATCGCTCCATCCCGCGTCGGTCGCCCGGAGTGGTGGGCTGAAGCTGATCGCGCCAGGGGCTCTTCCCCTTTTCTACGCATTGCAGTCCCACCTGAAACGTTCCATCTGAGCTGTTAGGGCGAACCCAGCACACTTTGAACCGGCACTTGTCTCCGCTGCTTTGCAGCCCAACGACGTCTCCCACGTTCAATTGTGCCGTAAGTCCTGTAATCCGCGCACCAGAAAGGCTGATGTCGACTGTAGCCGCTGCCTGATGAAAGGGCTTTCCCTGTGCGTCAATACCGAGTACCCGCACGCTGAGCGCAGCCGGAAGTCGAGCTTCCCGGCGCTTGGGCAGCACCGCAAACCCTGGGGTATCCGACTTGGTTTTGTAATCCATGGACTACCTCAACCTCATTCGCGGAGCCTACATTATGGCTGTCAATCGTTCCATTGTCGCCGAATTTCAGAACTTAGGGGCAAATTATTCACGCACCTACAACGTCGGTAGCTCACGCCCTTTCGTTCCTTGGCTTCATGGGCGGTTTTGGGAATGGTAAAATCAACCTTTCGTCTTCTCCACGGCCGTCGCGCTCTTGCGCAGCTCTCTGGCGGCCTTGGGATTCATTGAAAGTGAGTCGTATGCCTACCGGAAATGACGTTCGACGCATGTTCCTGGACTTCTTCATTGAGAAGGGTCATCGCCAGGTACACAGTTCCTCGCTGGTGCCCGCCAACGATCCCACCCTGCTGTTCACCAATGCAGGAATGAACCAGTTCAAGGATGTTTTCCTCGGTGCCGAGAAGCGCGACTACTCGCGTGCCACCACTTCGCAGAAGTGCGTGCGCGCCGGAGGAAAGCACAATGATCTCGAAAACGTCGGCTTCACCAACCGCCACCACACGTTTTTTGAGATGCTCGGCAACTTCAGCTTTGGCGACTACTTCAAGCAGGACGCCATTGCCTACGCCTGGGAGCTGATTACCTCTCCCAAGTGGTTTAATATGCCCGCCGAAAAACTCTACGTCACTATCTTCAAGGGTGAGAACGGCGTGGAGCGCGACGTGGAAGCCTACGACCTCTGGATCAAGAACGGAGTTCCGGCGGACCGCATATTCGAACTCGGCATGAAGGAAAATTTCTGGCAGATGGGCGATACCGGCCCCTGCGGACCCTGTTCGGAGATCCACTATGACATGGGAATCGCCTCCAGTGACAAGCACCTGCCTGAATGCGCGACTGGCGAGTGCAAATTCCCCTGCGAGTGCGGGCGCTATGTCGAAATCTGGAACCTCGTCTTCATGCAGTTCGACCGCAGTTCCGACGGCGTGCTCACTCCGCTGCCCAAGCCCTCCATCGACACCGGAGCCGGACTCGAACGCGTGGCCGCCGTGATGCAGGGCGTAGTCAGCAACTATGACACCGACCTCTTCGTGCCTCTCATCCATCGTGCCGCAGAGTTGACCGGAGCCGACAAGAAGAAGAGCAGCGAAGAGAAATCTACAAGTGCCGCATCGCTCAGGGTGATTGCCGATCACTCGCGAGCTGCTACGTTTCTCATCAGCGACGGAATTCTCCCGGCCAACGAAGGTCGTGGCTACGTCCTGCGCAAGATCATTCGCCGCGCGATTCGGCACGGACGTCTGCTTGGCCAGACGCAGCCATTCCTTCACAAGATGGTCGAGGCCGTGGTCAAGGAGATGATCGAAGCGTATCCCGAACTTGGCGAATCCGCCGCACGCGTTGCCAAAGTCATCGAGACGGAAGAAGTCCGCTTTGCCAATACGGTGGCGGTTGGACTCTCGAAATTGCAGGATCTGCTCGACCACGCAGAGAACAACACGCTTCCAGGCAAAGAGGCATTCAAGCTCTACGACACCTTCGGCCTTCCACTCGATTTCATGGTGGACGCTGCTCGGGATCAGGGCATCGTCTTCGACAAAGCCGGATACGACAGCGCGATGGAAGAGCAGAAGACCACGGCTCGCGCCAGTTGGAAAGGTGGTTCGCAGAAATCTGCCTCTCCGGTTTTTGCCTCGCTACCGCCGAGCATTTTCGAAGGCTACAAGCAGACCGAGTCCGTTGCCTGCGAGGTCCTCGCCATTGTCGCCAACGGACAGGGTACGCAGCAGTTGCTTCCGGGTCAGCAGGCTGAACTCGTCCTCGACCACACGCCCTTCTACTCCGAGAGCGGCGGACAGGTGGGAGACAAGGGCTGGCTCTACTCCGCTGACCGCACCGTTGTTGTCGCCGAAGTGGAAGGCGTGAACTCGCCCGTGCAGGGAGTGCGCGCCCACAAGGTCACCGCTCGCCAACCCATCGCGGTCGGCGAAAAGCTCGTCGCTGTAGTCAATACCGAGTTGCGTAACGCGACGCGCCGTCATCACACGGCGACACACCTGCTCCACGCCGCGCTGCGCCAAGTGCTGGGAACGCACGTCAAGCAGGCTGGCTCGCTGGTCTCGCCCAATTATCTCCGCTTCGACTTTTCGCACTTTTCCGGAGTGGCCGAGGAGGAGTTGCAGGAGGTTGAGGACATTGCCAACCGCGAGGTGCTGCTCAACAACAAGGTGCAGACCGTGGAAGACGTGCCCATCGATGTGGCCGTGAACGAGTATCACGCCATGGCACTCTTTGGCGAGAAGTACGGCGAAAAGGTTCGCGTCCTCAAGATTGCCGATTTCTCTACCGAACTCTGCGGCGGCACTCACGTTGCGGCCACCGGAGAGATTGGCCTCATCAAAATACTGAAAGAGGGAAGTGTCTCCAGTGGTGTCCGCCGCATTGAAGCCGTTGCAGGCGAGCAGTCGCTGCGCCACTTCCGCCAGGATCATGAACTCGAAGGCCTCGTCTCCACGCTCGTGGGCCGAAGCGACCTCAGTCCAGCCGTCGCGCTCCGTCAGGAGTTGGATCGCCGCGAGGATGAACTCAAGAAGCTTCGCAAGGAACTCGACCAGGTTCGCATGAAGTCTGCAGCCTCTGCCGTGGCCAGCGCCGATGAGAACGTGAGGGACGTGAAGGGCATCAAGGTGCTAGCCCATCGTGCAGACAACCTTGACCGCAATCAGCTCCGCACATTGGTCGATAACTTCCGCAATAAGCTCGGCACGGGGGTTGTCATCATCGGCTCAGTGACGGAAGGCAAGGTCGCCGTCATCGTCGGAGTCACCAAGGACCTCACCGCCAAACTCCAGGCTGGCAAAATTGTCGGTCAGGTAGCGCAAAAGGTCGGAGGCTCTGGCGGAGGCCGTCCGGACATGGCCGAAGCCGGCGGCAAGAACCCCGAAGCTCTCGATGAAGCCCTACGCGATAGCTATTCGGTAGTGGAAGCCTTGATTGGTTGATTTTGGAGGTATCGCGAAATGGCCGGACGCAACGCGCGTCCGGCCATTTCGCACGTACTCGCTACTTCTTTTTCAGCCGCTCTTTCTTCTGTAGGTACGCCTGCCGCCGTCGATAGCCAGACAGGTATCGCGCATCCTCAGCGTAGGTCGTGGGATACAGTTGCGGCACCGGCAGCCTCTCCGCTTCTGTCCCAATGTGTACGAAGGTGAAGGTGCAAACGTTGCTGAGCGCTGTCTCTTTGCGGTCGCGGCTGATGCGCGTGATCTCTGTCTCCACTGAGACAGACGTATGGCCCGTGTAGGTCACCCGGCTTACAAAGTGCAGTTTGTCACCCATGCGCACCGGATGGTAGAAATTAATGCGATCCACCGAAGCCAGCAACATGCGGTGAGTGGCCAACCTCTCAGCGCAGATGTGCGCGTAGGTGTAGGCGCGATGCGCCACCCATCCGCCGAAAATCTTTTTCGGCACGTTCTCATATTCTGGATAGGTGCGCTCCCATCCCTCAGTCATCTGCTTGCTTGCCAGCAGGATTTCGCCGCCGGGCTGTTCCTGGGCTTCGTGCAATCGCCGTAGTGCGTCGTATTCTTCTCGCGAAGGCGGCTCGGTTGCCAGATTGACGGCTGCACGGTAGGACTCGCGGCGAGCCAGCGCGCGTTCCCGGCGCACCTGTTCCATCTTCGATTTGTACTCCAGCGGCGGCAGCGGAACGCTCTTTTCCTCGTCACCCTCGCGCATCCGGGCCACCATGGTGAAATACGAGGAGCCAATATGCAGCGGATGTTCGCCCGGCTGCTCAATGCGTACACCAACCTCCATTGAGGAGCGGCCCACCAGGTTCATTCTCGCCCTCAGCACCAGGTCGCGTTCAATGTCAGGCATATTACGCACCAGCAGGGAATCCATCGCCGCGGTCACTACCCACGCTTCGGGATAGAAGCGCCGTGCGTAGCGCAGGGCAGTCTCCTCGGCGATTTTATCCAACCGCTCCAGCAGCAGCCCAAAGCGCACGTTGGAAGGCACATCCTCGTCGGTAACCATGAACTTCCGGCGCAACTTGGCATCGGAGCCAAAGCGAAGGCGCACAACGTAGCTTGTTTCCGTGGGATTCATCGTGCTGCAGGACTCCGTTCATCTCCAGATTAGACCGGATTTCCGGAAGCTGCATTCCCTCTCCCGTCCATCCATGTACTCACGTAACCGCGCGTAAGTACAAGTTCGGTATTTATCCGGGCTTTATACGTGTTTTACCCCGTTCACTTACTGGATTCCCCATGGCTGAATGATTGCTGTACAACTTTGCGCGGCCTTATAATCCAGTCACTCTGGGACACGTTCGCGTACTTGCTGCGGGCTGCAACGCCCTTCGAGAGTTTATGAGCATCGAGCTGTGGACAATCCGGACTCCGGCGCCAAGATATCCACGAAGTTTGTGGATAGTCCTTGTGCTGCTTGCACTTGCAGCGTCGCTACCGGCTCAGGGCCTGCACTCGGTCTCAGAGAATGGCCGCACCGTGTGGACCAATGATGCTCCGGCTGTCCCCGCTGCCGGCACTGCCCGTGCGGCCCAACACCCGCAATTGTTCTATTGGAGCAACACTGAGCATCGCTGGAAGCCGGTGAAGGCCGCAACGCCCTCTGCAATGCGATCGGCCAAGGAGATCGCCGGAGAAGTCTCCACGTACATCGAATCCAAGCCGAGCCTGGACGCGCCGGAAGCTAAAGTCAAAGGCAAACTCGCTGCGGAGAACCCGAATTACGCCGCCGCAGCAGAGCATCGTTCTGTCAGTGCCGCCGAGATAGACCGTTTCATTAATGAAGCATCAGCGCGTCATCACGTGAATCCGAACTTGGTTCGCGCCCTCGTGAAGGTAGAATCCAACTACAACCCTCGTGCGCTCTCCAGCAAGGGAGCCATGGGTCTGATGCAGTTGATGCCCGCCACTGCGCGCATGTACGACGTGCGCAATCCATTTGACGCGGCTCAGAACGTGGATGCCGGGGTGCGACACCTGAAAGGCTTGCTGCAAAATTTTGGAGGAGATGTTTCGCTTTCGCTGGCAGCCTACAATGCAGGACAGGGGGCCGTCGAACGCAGCAGGGGTATCCCTCCATACACGGAAACGCGGAACTATGTGAAGCGCATCACCAATATTATGGGTACTGGCTTCGAGCCGCGATTCAGCAGCTTGTCCGTTCCACTCCAGATTCGCCGCGACGAGCGCGGCAAACTTTACATCAGCAATACGGATTAGTCTTTTGGGTAACTTCGATATGCGGGTTAGGACGGGACAATGAGCGGGCACAAATGGACACCGTGGCTGGCTGCCATCGCGATATCGTGCCTGCTTTGCTTGCCCTCCTTTGCGGCCAGCGTCCAGGTCAAGAAGCAGCAGGCGCGCTCGCAATTTGAGAACGCCGAGCGCATGCGCGAAGAACTCAATGGTCTGCCACAGCGCGAGCGCTCCCGCCGCGAGTACCAGCGCGTCATGGATGCCTTTCGCCGCGTGTATTACACCTCGCCCACCAGCAGCAAGGCCGACGCCAGCGTGGTGGCCGTGGCCGAATTAATGGCCGAATGCGGCCGCGCCTTCGCCGATGAGAAGTCCCTGCGCGGAGCCATCGCACAGTACGAGTTCCTCCGCCGCGAATATCCCGGCAGCAAGTATCGCTTCGGCGCCCTGTTCACCATCGGCCAAATCTACAAGGAAGATCTAGAAGAGCACGACAAGGCTCGCGAGACGTTCCAGGAAGTCATTCACCGCTATCCGCATCTGCAACTCGCAGCCGATGCCCGCGAAGCGCTAGCTGAGATGGATCAACAGGCGCACAACCGGCAAAAGCCACGCAGCGCTCGTACGCCGGAACCGAAAGCGCAGCCGCAGCTCGCCAAGCCGCAGGAATCTCAGGAATCAAAGACGCAGGAGACTAAGCCCGTCGAGGTGTCTGCCGAAGCCCCGCGTGCTGGGTTCCCTCTCGTCACTGGAATCCGCCATTGGTCCACGCCTGATTACACTCGCGTTGCCATTGATCTTGAGCAGGAAGTGAAGTATGAGGCCGGTCGCGTCTCCAACCCAGACCGCATCTTCTTCGACCTGCATGACACCAAGCTGGCCTCCACCCTCGTCGGCAAAACCTTTGATGTGTCCGATGGTTTCCTCCGACGCGTTCGCATCGCGCAATTTCAAAAGGGCATGGTGCGCGTCGTGCTTGAGGTGGATGACATCTCCGACTACGCGGCTTTCCTGCTGCCCAATCCCTATCGGTTGATCATTGATATTCACGGACGTAAGAACAACGTGCCGCAGACGTTGGTAGCGCGCGCTCAGCAGCAGGAAGAAAAAGAACTGTCCCCTGCATCATCCTCTCCGAAGGAGACCAAGCCGGAAACACAGTTGCCTGCAAAGTCCGCGCAGCCCCTTTCGCC
>Ga0224527_1000400_pt1 | contig 29705 bp, 27 predicted proteins | sample CBST0metaG_FD_179882 | JGI IMG/M metagenome (GOLD analysis project Ga0224527, IMG submission 179882) | Peat soil microbial communities from Stordalen Mire, Sweden - C.B.S.T0 | ecosystem: Environmental > Terrestrial > Soil > Wetlands > Peat | place: Sweden: Norrbotten County, Stordalen Mire... | reverse complement strand
CAATGGAAACAATGTCTGCTGTCCCCGTGACTCCCCTTGAATGAAACCCATGAAAATTGCCCTCGCTTCCGCGAGAGCATTTTCACATCAACTCATTTCAGAGTCACTCAGTTTCGTAACAGCCTGTAGAGTAGGGATCTGATTGACCCAATCGTCATCGAAGGCGAGAGCGATGTCTTTCTGCAGGGGCGTCTCCCGGTTTTTGTTGTAAGGAAAGATGTAGGGGACTTTTCTCCATCGCCAGTTTTCCCCGGAGGCTATTCTGAGCAATCCCGCGCGGCGCGAGTCCAACCAGTTTTGTTCGATCTGGGCGAGGATGCGGCGTACGAGTTCCGCACCGTTCAAGGCTGGAGGAAGCGAATTTAAGCCGAGCGCGGATACTTTGTGCGGGTAGTGAGGCGGGTGTCCGATGGGAGCAACGCGCAGGCACTCGTCGATGAGTTCATCTACGCAGTCAAGCATGTTGCGCATCATGTCTCCGCTGGAATTCTATAAATACCACTCTGTATGGCGAAGGGTTAGTATACGAGCGCTACAAGGAATTGCGACTCGCAAATTGTTTTCAGAGTTATTTAAGCGCGTCCAAATTGTAAAGTCCGCAGGAACATACTCCGAAGCGACAACGATAGTCTATGGATGTGAGAGTCTTGGCTTTACCAAAAGAATCATGCGATTACGAAAGATGGCTCATTGAGGAAAGGTCAGCGCAGAATTACTATGTTCAGCTACCCTCATGAAACCTTGGAGCGGGTCAACCTTCCATTGGGAGGAAGGCTCTAAGTAAGAGTACTGCCACAACGTCGAATTACTTCGCATCAGGAGATTCTTGAGATGAACAAGCTTCTTTACACGGCTTCAGTTGTGCTTTTGGGCGCGGGACTGGCCGTGGCACAGTCGGGAAATTCGTCGTCAACTTCTACTACCACAACAGACCCACAGACTCCGTCGGCCTCACAGCCGCAGACGAATTCGCCAGATTCAATGGAAAAGCAGAATCCTAACAACGGTCAGAACCCGGACTCGCAGAAGAATCCGAGCGCGACAGGCTCGATGAGCGGTAATGCAGGGTCGGCTGATACGTCCAGCACTGGTACCTCGAGCACGGACCAGAGCACCTCGGCAAAAAAACACAAGAAACACAAGAAGACCACGACGACCTCCACCGAAACAAACTCTACTACGACCACACCTACCGACTCGGGAACTACTCCCTCGAAGTAACTCCTACAAGACAGTTGGTTCCGGAGCGCGGCGAAACTCTGCCGCGCTCTTTGTTTTTGCTGCATAATGCGGATGAGCGGTGGTTGCCGAGAGCCTTGGCGCGTGACCGTCGTCACTGCAACTCACAAGGTAATCGCCATAAGCTTTGGCCCTTGCTCAGGAGTAATCATGGTGTCCCCGTCAATCGTTGATGCTCTGTTCTGTATTCCCCGATCTGGTAGCGTTACGCAGATTTCGGATTGTGTTCTGTTCAACAAAGATCTATCCCCAATGATGGACGAGAACGGGATCATGGGTGCAGTTCTGGCACCATGCAACTGCGCTCCGTGCCAGCATCAATGGAATTGTGCCGACCGTAAGACTCACGAAATTATGAGCGCGGTGGCAAGGAATCCGAAGCGATTGCGCGGACTGGCTTCCTACGATCCTTTGCGCATTGGGGAAAGTTTGCGATGGATCGATGAAGCGGTGGCTGAGGGCGGGTTAGCCGGAGGGTATGCGCAGGCGGAATGCTGCGTCTCCGGGTTGGACGCTCCACGCATGTATCCGCTGTATGGAGTTTGCGCGAAGTTGAATTTGCCAATCGTGCTGGACTTTGTAAGCCGTGATCGTTGGCTGCATCACCGGCCACAGGTGGAGGTGGTAGCGGCTGATTTTCCAGAGCTTGATATATTGCTGGCGAGCCCGCCACAGGCCGACACGGCGAGCATCATCCGACTGATGCAACGCTTTCCGCGTATTTCGTTTTTGCTATGTCCGGAAGAATTGCGATCCGATACTGCTCTTCGCGAGTACGTGGAATCTGAAGCGCGAGATCGCGCAATTTTCCGCTCGTCTGCGGCAGGATGGCCTGCTTCGGTGGAGAGCGCGCTGGCGTTGCGGCTGACTCCGGTGGCGCAGCGTGCTTATTTTTCAGAGAACGCTGAGAGAATGTTCAACTTCTCACTCGATGTGAGCCTTCAGTAAAACGGCTATGGGCGCTGAACCTCGGCTGGGCGCTGGATTGACGTGGCGTTTGGTCCGAGAAGGGTTTGAAGGTCGGATACGAGCAGCCGTATGGTGTCAGTAAAAGCCGCGTCGCGATTTTTCTTGCGAAACGCAAAATTCACTTCTTCGACAAATCCCCAGAGAGATGTATGTGTCCTTGCGTCTGAGATTCCGAGCCTTACCTGCGGGGTCGTTATGCCGGGAGGGTCGACAAATCGGATCGCAAATACCACGTCGGCGTCTTTGGGATCCAAGACCAGTTCGTATCGCCCCCAGGCTTTCATCGCAGTGTATAACTCACTGTAAGCTCGCTCGGGACCTCCACTGTATCGGGCGGGGAAAGCTGTTACATCTCCAAGTTCGTAGGAGATGAATGCCCGCTTGCCGTTGAGCAGAGGCGCAGGTACAGGCGCACCGAGGACGTTGATACCGGCAATCGCCGAGCTCCTCTGTTGTGCACAGACCGGCATTGCACAGCAGGCCAAGATGACAGTTGCAGCGATAAATCTCCTTGATGAAAACATGGCTTCTCCGTTCGTGAGTTCAATGGCCTTCTAAGCTACGCTACGCGAGCTTTACTGATTTTGAACTCACCTTTTCTAGCTCGTAGGTGCCAAGTCCGCGCTGGCTGGCTAACTTCAGGTACGGCATCGAATCTACGCTCATGTTCCAGAAGGTTTTCGCAACGTATGCATCAATCGCTACTGGATCGGTCCCCGCTACAAGCGTCTTGTGTAGCTGCACATCTTCCAGACTGCCTCCAGTGGGGCCGTTGCGGATGAGCACGCGGTAACAATCGACTACGGTTAACGTGGGGCGAACAAAGTCGGCGAGGTCTGCCAGACTCTCGTGGATGTGCTGGTGCAACTGGTTGCGCTGGCCGCCCAGCATTCCGAACCAGTTCTTCATTCCGATTGTTGCTCCGCTGAGGCTGTGGTGTTTCGCAATGGGAACGTTGATGATTTTGTTGGCCAGAAGGAAAGGCTCGAAGACTTGCCAGTTGCGCAGAACTTCGCCTTCGAGATCTACTTCCTTGAAGCTATTTGGATCGGGGAGGAGAACTTCGGCTCCAGCTTGGCGGGAAGCTTCGGCGATACCGGAACGCTGGTAACAGCGCCGCGCGTCGTTGCAGCTTACGTCGGCGACAATGACTTTTTTCGCTCCGGCATGCAGGCATTGGCGAACGATCTCAGCGACAAGTTCGGGATTGGTGTTGGCAGCCTGTTCGGGAGTGCGGTCCCATCCGATATTTGGCTTAACCAGAACGACGTCGCCCCGGGAGATGAAGCGGTCGATTCCTCCGAGCTCGCGCAGTGCGGCTTGCGCAAGTTGCGCTGGCTCTCCGCCTTCGACGATCACCATGTCGGGGAAGCGGGCATCGGGAGCGACGGTGTGGCTGCGCTTAACATTGGTTAAAACGGCTTCGACCGGACGTGAACTTCTTCCGCTTAGCCATGCACCTAGCGCCGCGACTCCCGTGCCGAGTGCACCGAGACGCAATACCTTGACGAGAGCTTCGCGGCGGCTGATGCCGTGGGGTTTGGAGGGCGTGTCTTCTGTGGCGTTCATGGCCTTGGACTATACCTCTACAAGCGAAATGCGTTTTGGATCATGGGTTCCGAGTTGATGTTGGGCGTCTGCTGCAGTGGCAATGTAGCGAGGGGGACGGCCTTCGGCTTCGAGCGTTTTGAGGCCCTTCTCTATGCGCTTGCGATCAATGATCTGCCATGCCGTGAAATCGAGCGCAACGGGATCGCTGCCGACGATGAGACTGTCGGGGTGCCACTCGTATTCTGGCTTGTGGCCGGGACCTCCGTGATAGCAGGCGCTGGTGGCATCGCAGATTGTGTAGCGAACTTTCTTTCGGATTGTGGGCAACATGTTTACGTCGGCAACCGCAGGATTGCAACCGTTGTCATGGCATTTGTCAGGGTTGTTGATGACCCCGTACATGTTTTTCATGCTGGTGGTGACACCTGCACCACTGTGGTCTTTGAGGATGGGAACGTTGATGACAACATCACAGGTGCGGGTGAGGATTTTGGAGAGGCAACAGTTTGCGGCTCCAAACTTTTCGGGAGTGTCTTCGTATCCAACGGCGTCCGTGCCGATGCAGCGGACCTTTCCTGCGGCGGAGGAGAGAGTGAATCCGGCGCGCTCTAATTCACGATTTGTGCGATCCCAAACCACGATGTCGTAGGGCTTGATGCCGGATTGCTGCAGCCGCTCAATGATTGCCTGGACCAGAGTAACGTTGGTGGAGAGTCCGCGGCCAGCAATTGTATTCACCTTCAAACCGACAACTTGGCCGGGTTTTACGAGGTGCTTCCATGGGACCAGCTGGTCCTTCGTATCGAATGAGGCTTCCATGGCGCGATCCAGCAAGGCGAGCATTCGCTGAGGATCCACGGCTGAGCCGGAGCCACGCAGCATCGAATCTTTCGCGATTACGACTTTGGATTTTCCGGCTAGATTGGTGCCAGCGGTTTTGGCGAATGCCAGTGCATCGCTCGCGCTGAACGCAACGGTACTTGCTACGCAAGTCTTCAGAAAGTCGCGGCGGTTTGTGTCTTGCTTCTCGCTCATGGATGCCTCCTTTAGAAATATGAATGGCTATTTAGAAAGCTTCTTGTCGATACCTTGCGCGAGCTGGGTAAGAGCCTGCGGTGCGTCGGGCGAATCCTGATAGGCGACAACTCGCACGAGATATGGGCCGTCACGGAATATTACGCTCTGGCCGAAGACGCGTGCGGCATCTCCGAGAGAAATTATTTTGGCGTTCCCGGCGGGATCGGCCTCGAAGATTGTCTTGGCAGCATTCGCATTTGACATGACGTAGACATCTGCAACAGCTTCGATTTTGCCTTGGAACTTGTAGTCGGAGGTGGAGACGCTCTTGAATCCGGCTTTCAGATATTGTTCGGACCCGCCATCGATGTAATCGGATAGCGTCGCCGAAGTGTAGGCTCGCGTTTCGCCTGTCTTCTCCCAGCCTGCAACCTCGTTGGAAGCTGGCAACGGTTGCGCTGCAGAGCCTTGTTTTTTGCATCCGCCGACAATCAACATCGATACCGCTATTGCTATGAATGCCGCTGCGCGTAGTCTTGTGCGCGTGCTCATGTTCTCGGTCTCCCTTTTGTTCAGCAAGATTTGGTTGTCACGCGAACGGCTTTCGCCGACGCTGGTGACCGCAATTGCAGCACGGTCCTGCAGTACGCAGGCGTGCTCACATGATCCGCAACCGACGCAACGCTCTGGATTCACGCGTGGCTGTTTGATTGTCTTAGGCTTGCCGTTGGCATCGATGACCTCGGCCTCTTGGACGTAGATTGCTTTTGGTGAGGTCGGGCACCATTCTTCGCAGACAATGCAGTCGGTGGCCATGGCCCAGGGCAGGCATCGGCCACGATCGTAGAAGGCAGTTCCAAGGCGGATGGGTTTGGCGTCGCTGTTGCCTACGCCGACGACCCAGCCTTTCTCTTTGGCCGTGATCTCCCAGATCGCGCCCGTGGGGCAAACCTGCGAGCACAGTACGCAACTCGGTTCGCAGTATCCGATGTGTGGAACGACGACCGGAGTCCAGATTCCCTCTAGGCCAGCTTCGGTGAATGCGGGGTGGAGGGCGTTGTTCGGGCAGACCTTCATGCATTCGCCACAGCGGATGCAACGCTGGAGGAAATCGCTCTCCTTCAACGAGCCGGGAGGGCGCATGAGGCGTTCGTCGCGTCCCGCGGTGAGGCCTGATGTGCTACGCATGAGGGGAATCACTGCTGCCCCCGCCGCGATTCCGGTAAACGCTTTGCGTCGCTGCAAGTCGGGTGCTTGGACGGGGGTTGTTCCGTCCGGGAAGAACTTGAAGTTCAGACTGTGCTCGGGGCAGGAGTCGACGCAGTTCAGGCACATGACGCACTCGGACTTGTGCCACGGTGCTTTGGCTGTGGGATCGTCGCCGCCCTGACAGCGCATTAAGCAGCGATTGCAGTTGTTGCAGGTGTCGGCGTTTTTTTGTAATCCGAAGATCGCCCAGCGCGAGACGATGCCGAGGAGTGCTCCAAGCGGGCAAATGGCGCGACACCAGAATCGCGTGACTCGTAGATTCAGGGCCAGAATGAAGACGAAGATGATGCCGAGAAAGATTCCCTGGCGGAAGTAAGGCTGTTTGAAGTTCAACAGCACGATGTTGAAGACAGCGTGCAGCGCTCCGCCTGTCATGTGGATAGGCGCAAAGCTATTGGCTTCCATCGACTGGAATGCGGCGTTCAATGCGTAGTTGATTCCGGGGAGGATTGAGAGTCCCATGGACCGGACTAGAAGCGAAAAAGGATCGATCCAACCAACTAATCCTGAGCCAAGTAGGGATGCGACGAGCACGGCGAATAACACGTAGTACTTTGTGTTCTGCCAGCGCTTATATCGGTTCGATTCGATGAGCTGTTTGCCGCGCTTGCTTTCCGACTTGAGGCTGCCAAAGAAGTGGTGAATGGAGCCCATGGGGCAGATCCATCCGCAGAAGAATCTCCCGAGGAATAGAGTGCCTATCAGGATGGAGAGAGACCACAGAAGTCCGCGATAGAGGGCATGACTGGCGAGGGCATTGGACAATCCGACGAGCGGGTCCAACTCGAAAAACAAACGGACGGGATATGGTAATCGGATATCAGTGCCAGCTCCGCGAATGGAGCCTCGAAATTCCGTTCTTAGAAGCAGAAGCATGAAGATCGCAAAAAAGATGATTTGCGACAAACGCCGGAGTTTCACCAGCTTCCCAGAGCCCACAGGTACACCTCTCCCGCTGGTTAAAAGTAAACTTCATCGGGAGAACAAATTAGAAGCTTCCTGCGCCGCTCTCGTCAAGGATGCTTGTACGTGTTGGCAGGATAAAAGAATACTTACTTTTTGGTGCCTAGAGTGGGCGGCTGAACCTGGTTCTTCATCGCGTATGCAGGATACGCCACGAATTCTAGGAGAATGCTGGATCGGAAATGGATGGCGCAAAAAAACGGAGCGGCATCGTGCACCGCCCCGCTCCTTAACACCAAACCCTGATCTGTGTTATTTCAAGCCGTACACGTCCAATTCTCCGAGCGGACTTGTGGTGCTAACGGGATTGTGGCCCGTTCCGATGAACACCTTGCCGTTCGCGACAATCGGCGAAGTGAACTTGATGCCGAGTCCTGGGGCATCTGAGGAATTCTGTTTGCTGTTGTAAAGTTCCTTTGTCATGTCAGCGGCGTTGTATGCTCGCAATACCGCTGAAGTTGCCGCAACGTTGTCCGGGTCCTGAATCGGAAGGCCGTGATCGAGTACCCAGACGATACCGTTCGCTGTTCCATTGGCGGAGATGAATGGGGTCGTGCCGTAACTGTTAGGCGCGATGCTGTCGGGAGTTATTGAGCTCGGCGTCAGCAGTCCATTCGCATAAGTAAATCGCCGCACTGGTCCGCGAACAGAGGTTTCAGAAGGCGCGACTCCCAAGTAGGCGGAACCGTTGAAGAACGCGGCAGTTCCGTAGATTTGGTAACTGGTCACGTTACCGGTGAGTGCTGTTCCTTTATTGTTGGTGCAGGTGGTGGAGTAATAGGGGGACAAGTCTTGCTCGAACCACAAGCTTTGAACGGCACCGGCATCATTGACTTGCATGCCTCCAAGGTTGGCAGTGTTGACCAAGTACAGCTCTCCCGTTTTTCCACCTACGAGTGCACGAGAAGCTCCGGGAATTAACAGTAAGCCCCCGGCAGACAGGTCGGCATCTCTGCATTGCAGGAATGCCCAGTCGTACGGAGTGAAGTGATCAAGTAACTTTAACTGCGCGTTGAACCTCAGGGCCGAATCAGCAAAGGCTGTACTGTCGTCGTAAGGTCCGTTGCCGGTCGTGATGTAGATACTTCCATTGCTGTCCGCAGCAGGACCGCCTCCACCCATCCAGATGCCACCAGCACCTCCATACTCGCCATAGCCGTTGATGTCTGGGCTGGAATTGAAGACTCCAGTTTGAGACAAGCTCGTGGCATCGTAGGAGACTAGCCATCCGCTGTGGCAACCACCAAAGCCGATGAACACCGTGCTGTCAGCCAATAGGAGGGCGGCACGTTGCACACAGCTGGTAGTTAGAGAAACTACTCCGTTTACCGAGGCAGAGTTTGTTCCTGGGACCGACGCGGATATGACGATGGGGCCTCGGAATTTCTCAGCACCGGTTGAGACATCGAGCGCATGCAAACGGAAGAAGGAACTGGATCCCGTTTTTTGCGCGGATACCACGTATATCGTTTGCGAAACAGAGTCGATTACGGGAGTCGAGCTGATTCCCTGAACAGGCTTGATCGCTCCTGTACCTGCTGACTCGCCTGACTCGAGAAGAGAGCGGTGCCAGAGGGCCGCTCCCGTGCCGTAGTTGTCTGCGTCGAAGGCGTATACGCTGTCGTTTTCAGTGGCAACGAATACGACATTGTGCGATGCACCTCCCACGGTGAGGTTCGACATATAAAGAGGCTGCCCGTAAATGTAGCCGTCGACAAGATAGGAGAAGAGCTTGCCGAAGCTAGTGGAATTCACGTTTGCGGTGGTGAGATTTGTTTCGTTAGGGTTGAGACCTGTGCGCTCATTGTCATAGTGCCAGGTCAAAACGTTTGCGGAGCCTGTGGGTCCTCCACCGCCGGAGACCGTGAACTTTTCGCTCTGGATGATCCAAGAGCCGTCGTAAGACTGCACTTCAAGGTTGTGGGTTCCGGCGGCAACAGCAAGTGAAGTATTCACGGTGCTTGCAGTGGTCTGGTACTGCAAGATGCTGTCGATGTAGACGAGGGTTTTGGTGACCGTCGCTGATGCGCTGGTAGTGGCAGAGATTGTGACCGGACTGGCTACGGTTGCTCCCGAAGCAGGAGAGCAAATTGTTATTGAGGGTGCTGCTGATGTGGCGGTACAGGTGCCGCTGGCGCTGCTTACGGTTACGGTGGCGGAAGCCGAGGACGAAGAACTGGCCTGGCTTGTCGCTGTAACAGTGTGCGAGCCTGCGGTGGCTGGCGCAGTGTACAGCCCAGTGGAACTTACGGTTCCTGCGGTGCTGTTTCCTCCGGGGACGCCGTCCACACTCCAATTCACAGCGGTGTTGGAACTACCGGTTACACTGGCGGTGAACTGCTGCGTTCCGCTCGGAGCGACGGTTGCCGAAGTGGGCGAAAGGGTCACAGTGATTGGCGTTCCGTTGGCCACTGTGAACTTCTCGCTCTGGACGACCCATGCACCGTTGTAGAACTGAACGGTCAAGTTATGTGCACCATCGGCTAATGAGATCGAAGTGTTGACACTGCTCGAAGTGGCGGTCTGGTACTTCAACACGTTATCGACATAGACCAGCATTTTGGTGATGGCAGTCGATGAATTTCCTACGGACGAAATCTGCACTGGGCTCGTGACGGTAGAGCCGGAAGTTGGACTGCAGATGGTTATAGATGGTGGCCCCGATGTGGGCGAACATGTGCCTCCGCCTCCGGTCACGCTGCTGGTAACGGTCACAATTGCAGAATCGCTCTTGGTTGAGTCGGCCACGCTGGTCGCAACGATCGTATGAGTTCCGTTGGTTGACGGAGCAGTGTAAAGTCCGGCGTTCGTGATGATGCCGACGGTAGAGTTGCCGTTGTAGAATCCGTCGACCGACCACTTCACCGAAGTGTTTGAGCTATTAAGCACAGTCGCAGAGAACTGTTGCGTGGCTCCGGGCGCAAGGGTTGCCGCGCTGGGCGAAACGGCTACTGATACCGGTGAGGTTCCGGTGCCCGAGACAGTAATGATGGACGTGCTTTTGAAGACCGCCCCAGAGCTGTCCCACGCATTGATCGTGATGTTGTGTTTTCCAGCGGATAAGGATAAGGACGTGCTGAGCTGGTTTGATTTCCCGGTGTAGACGCTGGAGTTGTCCACGTAAACGGTCATGGTCGTTACTGGATGAGCGTTGTCGGTGGTTCCAGCGGTCACAGTTACGGGCGAGGTAACCGTTGCACCATTCGCAGGAGTACAAATTGTGACCGAAGGCGATGATGAACTGAGAGTGCACGGCGCAGCAAACGCGGAGGCGGAAGCGAGGAGAAAAATAGTCAACAGTTGGAATTTCAGAATAGTGAATCTCCAAGTGTTTGGCTGGTGGGGGCGAGTAGCGTAGCTGCGGTACATGGCGGGATCCTGGGAAAAGCTATTACGTCAGAGAAAGAGATGCCAGTGTTTAAAAAGAGGAAGCCAGAGCTTCACACGAGAGACAAGGCCGCAGCGCCAGCAAGAGAAATAAACTTCTGACGCGGCGATTAATTCACGTCAATGAAACCGAGACGCAACGTTTCGTTAACATGGCTTTCACAATAGGAGCAGATCTGAATGTGACTTTTCTGCTAAGTCATTCCATGCCGGAATGCGATCCGTCCTTGTATCCGAAATCGTCCTCGCGCTCTTCAGTTTTGGATTGAACCGGAGGCAATGAATTTGTCAAGGAAGAAACACGTTTAAGGATGGCAAGTTGCGCGGCGAAAATGTTCGGCGGGATTGGCACGTCCCTCGCACGCCAAGTGCCAACATTTAGCGCACACCGACTTGCGCTGTTGGCTTCGGTCTCATAGCATCTAATTCACTAGGGTGCCGACCTGCAAAGTTAGTGATGGGGTGGAACACCACTGCGAACCGATATTTCTTAATAGGGTGCCCGACTCGTATATGGTCTGGTGTGCTGATCCCTCGTCGGATCGGCCTAAAGGATCACGGAGGGCGCCCACCTGGTGCAACTCGGTTCACAGCAACCCCGCCCCACACGGCTACGCGGGCCGGTACCGTTAGTTAGCTAGTTCTTCGAACTGGCTATTTATGTCCTCGATTTTGCAATCTGGTAGTTTCACTGCGACCGGATTGCATGCGTCTCCATCTACAATAGAGACGTGTTCCCACATTTATTTCATATCGGTTCCTTCGCTATGCCTACTTACGGCTTTCTGGCCGCGCTGGGCATGATCTGTGCTCTGACCGTAATTTTCAGACTGGCGCGGTTCCGCGGCCTCGATCCGGACCAGATGTGGAATTTGGCCGGTATCGCGATTTTCAGCGGAATCATAGGTTCCAAGTTGCTGATGATTCTAGTGGACTGGCGCGACTACCTTGCCGATCCCAGCCAGATATTTAGCGTAGCTACTCTGCAATCCGGTGGAGTTTTTTCCGGTGGGCTGCTGCTGGCGCTCGCTTGTAGCTGGTGGTACGTGCGGCGCGAGAAGATTCCGTTTCTCTCGGCAGCCGACGTGTTTGCTCCGGGCGTTGCGCTGGGGCACGCCTTTGGGCGGATCGGTTGTTTGGCGGCAGGGTGCTGCTATGGGCGCGAGACCCACGTGCCTTGGGCGATTACGTTTCATAATCCCTGGGCGGGAGAGTTTCAAGGGACGCCGCTGAATCGGCCGCTGCATCCTACGCAGCTTTATGAGTTCGTGGCCGAGCTGATTAATTTTGCGCTGCTTTATTGGCTGTGCAAACGTAAGAAATTTGAAGGCCAGATCATTGCTCTGTTCATGATTATTTACGGCATTGAACGATTTGTTTTTGAGTTCTTCAGAGGCGATCCAGGACGCGGCGAGGTTTTGGGCGGCTTCATGACGGGAACGCAGTTGATTGCGCTTGGACTGGTTGTGAGTGGATTTGTGATTTACGTTCGTCGAACTCCGCTACGTTCGATCCAGATACCGGTGGCTTCCACGCGGAAGACGGGAACTCCGACCGCTTCACGGGCCTAAAGACTAGGCGTAGACGTTGAGCATCTGTCCGTAGGACGAGGTTGATAGGCTGGCGTAGAACGCGTATTTGGCAGCCGCGCTCTGAAGCCTGAAGGCGTTCCAACCAGAATTGGCTACGCCTGAGGATGTGGAGCTCTGGTTCTGGTTTGTAGAACCGTTTCCAGAGGCGTTACGCGGCACCGAGTAGAAATTGAAGGAACCATCATCGGCTACGGAAACGGACCAGATGTGGCTGTCCTGCAACTCGGGAGTAGTGCTTGATTGAGCCCGAATGGCGGCTGCCTGCCGATTCGCCAGGACCAGACTCGTAGACTGACTGCTCACCTCCGGAGTGGGAGGTGTGTCGACCGACGAGGGAAGAAGTCTGATCATTGCCATAGGTCAAATCCAGTAGCTGCGCTCTCTTTTAATATCGGCAGTTCGTAGAAAAGGGTTAGGGTGCTCGGGGTTAAGCTGCGCGGGTTTAGCGCGGTGCGCGTGTCCGTGAGCGTCGCACCTGCTATCCTCACAGAGATGGCACGCAAAGTAGTAACGCCCCCGCAACCCGAGCCGGTAGAGTCTGAAGAAGTCTTGACGGAAGTTCCTGTTATCGAAGAACCAGCAGCTCCCACAGTTTTCCATGCCTCAGAAGAGGACGCCGGAGTGCGTCTGGATCACTTTCTTGTTGCGCGTATTCCGGACGTGAGTCGCGTTCGAGTACAGCATCTGGTGGAACAGGGGAAGGTGCTGGTGAATGAGCGCCAGGCCAAGGCTTCGCTCAAGCTGAAGGGGAGCGAGCAGATCGAGATTATCGGGACGGTTGAAGTGCCCCCGTTGAAGGCTTTTGCTGAAGACATCCCGCTTACGGTGGTGTTTGAGGATAAGGAACTGGCCGTGGTTAATAAGCCGGCAGGAATGGTGGTCCACGCCAGCACGGGAAGTCCAGAGGACGCTCGCAATCGCGGAACGCTGGTGAATGCGCTGCTTTTCCGATTCAACAAACTTAGCGAGATGGGCGGAGAACTGCGGCCTGGTATTGTCCATCGTTTGGATAAGGACACTAGCGGCTTGATCGTGGTGGCGAAAAACGATTTGGCGCACCGCAAACTGGTCGAGCAATTTTCATCGCGGCAAGTACATAAGACCTATATTGCGCTGGTGCATAACTGGCCAAAGACGGATACGGGGACGGTGGATGATCCGATTGGACGCGATCCGAAAAACCGTACTCGAATGAGTGTCGCGGGCATCGATCCGCGGACGGCGGTTTCGCATTACAAGGTTGTCGAGCGCTTGCTGACTCCGTACGGACGGCTCGCGCTGGTTGAAGTGCGGATCGAAACCGGCCGCACACACCAGATCCGCGTGCATATGTCTTCGATTGGACATCCGATTGTGGGCGACACGCTCTACGGTGCACCGCAGATTCTGCTGCCAAATACACTTTCCCGCGAACGGCAGGGAACCGCGATTAGCTCGCGCACAGAAGCCAAGAAAGCCAAGGCGCACGGCGAAAGCGCCGCGACATTATCGCTGCCCCGGAATTTTCTGCATGCCGCGCATTTGAACTTCACGCATCCGAAAAGTGGGAAAGCGGTAGAGTTCGACGCTCCTCTCCCGGCGGATCTGCAGAAGTTTCTGGATAAATTGCACCGGGCGGCCGAAAAGCTTGCCTGAACGGATTCTCCGACAATCGCCTAAATTGCTTTTCCGCTTGTCTTAGGTGGTGCGCTGTATCCGGAGTTTTGCTTTGCCGTTATACACTTGAACTATGACAAAGCTGGCTTCAGCCCTGTTTGCAGTTGCCCTCTTATTGACTTCGGTGGCTTCGGCACAGAACACGCAAGATCTGCCTTCTGCTCCATCTGCGGTGCAACCACGCTTTCCGGGGGCGCCTGCCCAAGCTCCGCAAAAGCAGACGCAATCGGCGCCAGCTACCACGAATGCTCCGGAAGATAGTTCGCCGCTGAAGTCGCTGCCTCAGGCACAGAGTTCGACGCCAGATGCGAGTGGGGCGACACAGAAGAGTTCGGATGAGGGTCAGGCTGAACCAAAATCCACAGCGCCTAAGCCTAACGAGCCGGGCTCCTTGTTTCCTTCTATGACCGCTGATCCAGCGAAGACTGAGGACTCGCTGGACCTCCAACGTCAGGGAAAGTCACAGGATGCGGACGAGACGGGCGAGTTCCGCATCGGGGTTGAGGTTGATCTAGTCGACCAGATTTTCACGGCAGTCGACAAGCACGGACACTTCATCAAGGATTTGCAAAAGGCAGATGTACGGATTCTTGATGAGGGTAAACCTCCGATCCGTATTGAGGCGTTTGAGAGCGAGACAGGACTGCCGCTTCGTGTGGGATTGCTGATCGACGCGAGCAATTCGATCCGCGATCGCTTCCGCTTTGAACAGGATGCAGCCGTAGAGTTTCTGCATCAGGTGGTGCGCCCGAAATCGGATCGAGCGTTTGTAATCGGCTTTGATTCGATCTCAGAACTGACTCAGGATTTTACGGACGATACGGACAAACTGGCACGAGGTGTGCGAGTACTGCGTCCGGGTGGCGGCACGGCGTTGCATGACGCGGTTTTTCAGGCTTGCGAAAAGCTTGCTAAATCATCCGTCCGTGGCCCCTCTCGACGGGCGATCATTCTAGTAAGCGATGGCGACGACAATCAGAGTAGACACACTCGCGAGGAAGCGGTCGATGCGGCGCTCCGAGCTGACGTCATTATCTACGCCATCAGCACCAATATTTCAGACATGGACAAGAAGGGCGACAAGGTCCTGATGCGCTATGCCGACGCGACGGGAGGAAGAGTGTTTTCCCCGCTACGTTTGGAGGAAGTGTCGAATGCCTTTGCCGAGATACAGGACGAGTTACGCAGCCAGTACGTAATTGCCTACAAGCCACAGAACTTTGTGCAGGATGGGCGTTACCGCGCAATTACGATTGACGTGCCGGACAGAAAAGGCAAGCCCGGAGTGAAGATCCGGGCCCGTAAGGGATACTACGCGCCAAAGAGCAAGCAGTAGAGGCTACTCTTTGGGCGCGTAATAGCCCTTACGAGCTTGTACCTTGTATTCCGCATTCGTTGGCTTCACTTCCATTTTGCGATACTTGCCGTTGGCGGTGGTGTTCGAAGGTACGTAGCCGATCATGTATTGGCTGCGCAGTTCGGCTCCGATCTGGTCGAAGGCCGCACGCAGCTTTTTGGGATCGCGTCCGACGTCGATCACTCGACCGCCGGTCTGTTCGGCTAACTTGTGCATTTCCCGATCGCCTCCCATGAAATTCATGCGATCGGCAATCATGATGACGTAGACAATGACTTCGGAGCGCTGCGCGGCTTCGATAGCGTTGGGAAGCGTCTCGTCACTGCCCTGGTCGCCTCCGTCAGTTAGCAAGACCATTGCTTTACGTCCGCTTTCCTTCTTGAGCTTTTCGTTCGCGGCGAGATAGACGGCGTCGTAGAGCAGAGTTCCCTTGGGGCGAGAGACGGGGATTGTGCCTTGTCCCGCGCCGGCAATACCTCCGGAACCGCTGCCGCCACCATCGTTAATGCGGGTTTTCTCCATGGCGCGCCGCAGTTGGGCCGCGTCGCTGGTGTAGTCCTGGATGAGATCTACGGAAATATCAAAATTGATGAGGAAGGCGAGGTCTTTCGGGGTCAGAACATCCCGCAGGAAGGACGCGCCCACTTCCTTTTCCATCGGCAGGACATTGGTCTGGCTGCCGCTTGTATCGATGAGCAGACCAAGAGTGAGCGGCTGGTTGGATTCCGCAGCGAAGTACTTAATAGTCTGAGGCTTGCCGTCCTCGTTGATCTGAAAGTCTTCTTTTTTCAGATTCGGAATCAGAGCGCCGCGCTTGTCTTTTACGTTGAAGTAGAGGTTCACTACCTGTACGTTCACCTTCAACGTGGTAATCGGCTCATCCTGCTGCGCGGTTTTATCGTGCAGTTTGGGACCCTCGGGCAAAGTATCACCATTGTCGTCGGGGGCGTTCGATGCCTTGGGCGGTTCTTTGGGTGGACGCTGAGCCAGAGCGGCGTTCCAAGACATCAAACAAAGTGCGATTACTGCGATGCCGGGTATTCTTAATTGCCTTAGGATGCGCATAGCTTCTCGACCGTTCGCCCGTAGGCTAGTATGTACTTACCTAGAGCACTATAGGATTAGTTGCGTATGAGAGTGAACCCGCAGCATCAAAATGTGACTCAGGTTAGCGGTTTAGCAATTCTGAAATCGGTTTCAGCTCTTCGCGGAGGGTTCCAAATGCGGCGGCCATGGCATTTAGCAACTGTGCTTTCAATCGTTCTCTCGCTTTCTCTGGGTGGCGTTGCTCAACAGGGATTGCCGGAGGCACCTCAGCCCCAACCTACTTCGAAGCAATCTCTTCCGGATGCTCCATCGGCCACGCGTCCGTTGCCCTCCAGCCAACCTCCTGATCAGGGGCACTCCGACACAGGTGAGGCGAGTTCTGCAGATACTGCGGCGGCGGCAGAGAAGGAAGACGCGACTCCGGCGCCAGCGCCTGTGGGACGGACCGTACCCTCGAACAGGGTTGCGAACGCGACTAGCAGTGGGTACGACGAGACTAGCGGCTTGATCAAGGTGTACGTCAATGCCGTTCCGGTTCCGGTTACAGTGAAGGACTCAACGGGGCGGCTGTTTCCTGGGCTCACGAGAGACAACTTCTCGGTGTATGAAGATGGAGCGAAACAAAACATCACCTTCTTCACCAGCGATCCTTTTCCGGTTTCAGCGGCAATCGTCATAGACGTGGGGATGCCCGAGATTGCGCTGCGCAAGGTGAAGGAGACTTTTTCGGCACTGGTCGGTTCGTTCAGCCAGTTTGACGAGCTCTCTATCTACACCTACGGCAACACGGTTAAGCAGCAGCAGGACTATGTGGCGGCTCTGGGCGACACTACGAATCGCACGCTGGCCCGTGTCGATTTGGTCCAAGGGCCCAGTTCTGGACCGAACGCCTACAATCCTATGACCTCAGGGCCGTCCGTAAATGGACGCGTTTTTGATCCGGGGCAGCAGCGTAACCAGATCGAACATGCCCCTCCGAAGGATGCGGAACCTTCGCGCGTGCTGAATGATGCGTTGCTCCGCGCTGCCGTGGATCTGGGCCGTCGAGAGAAAGCACGCCGAAAGGTGATTTTTATCATCTCCGATGGACGTGAGTGGGGTTCGCACGCCAGCTACAAGGACGTTACAAAGGTACTGCTTACCAATAACGTAAGTGTGTATGGGGTGGCGGTGGATGCGGCAGCTATCCCCGGTTACAACAAGCTTTCGAAGATTCATCTGCCGAGGCAAGGATCTAACAACATTCTGCCCAAGTACGCTTCAGAGACAGGCGGCGAAATCTTTAGAGAGTTTACCTCGCAGGCGTTGGAATCCTGCTACGGTTCGGCGATGGAGGAATCGAGGAGCCAGTACACACTGGTTTACAACTCGGCGGCCACGGCGTCGACCACCTACCGGAAGGTTGAAGTTCGGGTCAGCGGGTATGGTTCGAGTCTGAAAATATATGCTCGCGATGGATACTATCCAGCACCACAAAAACAGTAGCGACGTTTTGGAGTGAACACGCGCCTCATCTCCTCGGGAGCTGGGGCGCTTCGTTATTTGGCATTTGGAATTGGTAACAGGCGTTTGAACACTTTCGTAATTCGGAAATGCGAACTGATGGTCATCTGGGTTATCGTCCTGCAATCATTCTGGAGTCGTTCACGTGTCTGGTGTGATATAACCCAAGTATCTGCTCTGCCCGTTATTTTGCGGCAGTAGCAGCGGCAATCGGAACTCCCCGCGTATCCTCGTGCTGAAGGATGCGACCGATTGCGGCGCCTCAGGTTGAGGACGCCGTTTCTGGGCTCGGTTGAGGAATCATTGAGCTTTATCAACTTCGCCGCGCGCGAGATCAACTGTAAGATCGTCTACTATGGCCCCGGCTTGGGCGGGAAGACGACGAATTTACAGCATATCTTTGACAAGACGGGCGAACAGCAAAAGGGCAAGATGATCTCTCTGGCGACGGAGACTGATCGTACGCTCTTTTTTGACTTTCTCCCGCTTGATCTGGGGACTATTCGTGGATTTAAGACTCGATTCCACCTCTATACCGTTCCTGGACAGGTGTTTTATGACGCCTCCCGCAAACTCATTCTTCGCGGAGTAGACGGAGTAGTATTCGTTGCCGATTCGCAGACCGAGCGAGCGGATGCCAATGTGGAAGCACTGGAAAACCTTGTCCGTAACCTGCAGGAGCACGGGTACGATTTCTCGACGATTCCCTATGTTTTGCAACTGAATAAGCGCGATCTCCCCAACGTGCTATCAGTGGACGAGATGAAGCGGCAATTGTCTCGTCGCGATGAGCCTACTTTTGAGTCGATCGCCTCGGAAGGTCACGGCGTATTCGAGACTCTGAAAGAAATTGCTCGACAGGTACTAGTCGAGCTGAAAAAAGCGTAATCGTCTTCAGTTTTTAGCTTTCCCTTCCTTTGTCGCAGATTTCCCGCATCACACTTGCGTGCGCTTCCGCCCTCCTGCGAATGCAGAGCGAACTTTCGCTGTAACTTTTCCGCCGGTTTCCAATCGAACACATTTGGGTTGGCGTAGCCGAAAGGGAATTTTGTGAAGTTGAAAATTGATGAGCCAAAATCATCTGAGATAACACCCGAAAAGCTGTATTTTGATCGCCGTCGCTTTCTGGCCGCCGCTGCTGGTTTCGGAGCTGTCGCTTTGTCGGCGGGGAGGATCGCGGAGCTGCTTTCGCCAACGACACAGGTTTTGGCTGGAAATAAACTGCAGGCCACGAAGAGCGCTTTGAGTACCACGGGGGAGAAACTGACTCCGTTTCAGGACATCACGCATTACAACAACTTCTATGAGCTCTCGACTGACAAGGAAACGCCGGCAAAGATTGCGGGGAGTTTTCATCCTCAGCCCTGGGCCGTGCAGATCGATGGTTTGGTGAATAGACCCCAGAAATTCGACTATGACGCTCTGCTCAAGCTTGCGCCACTAGAAGAGCGGGTGTACCGGCATCGCTGCGTGGAAGGTTGGTCGATGGTGATTCCGTGGACTGGATTCCCGCTGAAAGTGATTTTGGATCGAGTGCAGCCAAGTGCAAAAGCAAAGTACGTGGCATTCACCAGTGTCTCGCGTCCAAGCGAACTTCCGGGACAGCAGCGCGACGTGCTGAACTGGCCTTACAAAGAGGGGCTTCGTTTGGATGAAGCTATGAACCCGCTCACGCTTTTTACCGTGGGGCTTTACGGGGAGACGCTGCCAAACCAGAATGGTGCACCGGTGCGCGTGGTGGTTCCATGGAAATACGGGTTCAAGAGTGCGAAATCGATTGTGAGGATTACGTTGACAGATTCCGTTCCTGCCACCAGTTGGAACGAGGCGAATGCCCACGAATATGGGTTCTACTCTAACGTAAATCCGCAAGTGGATCATCCACGCTGGAGCCAGGCGAAAGAGCGAAGAATCGGCGAGATCTTCAAGAGAGATACGCTGATGTTTAACGGCTACGGCAATTTTGTGGCGAGCATGTATTCAGGGATGGATCTTCGAAGGAACTTTTAGGAAAGAACTTCTAGCAGCAGGAATAGAACGAGGCTCGGAATGGCAAGCACGACGCAGAAGGTTCGAATCGAGCGCGACAGCATGGGTGAGATTGAGGTTCCTGCAGACAAACTGTGGGGCGCTCAAACACAAAGATCAATCCATTATTTTAGTATTGGCCGGGACTTGATTCCGCTCGAAATGATTGAAGCTTATGCCATTTTGAAGCGGGCTTCAGCCGAAGCAAATCACGCGGGGAAACGCCTGAGCGAGGAGGCCTATGGATTGATCATCCGAGTGTGTGACGAGATTCTCGAAGGGCGTCACAACGACATGTTTCCGCTGCACGTGTGGATGACCGGCAGCGGTACGCAATTCAACATGAACATGAACGAGGTGATTTCCAACCGCTGCTCGCAAATTGTGGGCAAGGAGTTGGGGAGCAAGATTCCTGTTCATCCGAACGATCACGTAAACATGTCGCAATCTTCTAACGATACGTTTCCCTCGGCCATGTACATTGCCTCGGCCTTGCAGGTGAAACATAAGTTAATCCCGGCACTTCGCGAACTGCATGGCGCGATTTCCGCGAAGGCCGAGCAGTGGAAGGACATCATCAAGATTGGGCGTACGCATATGCAGGATGCGACTCCGCTGACGCTGGGGCAGGAATGGTCGGGATACGCGGGGCTGCTGGCAGACGATCTGGATCGGATCGAATACGCGCTGAAAGGAGTGTATGAGCTCTCGTTGGGTGGTACGGCTGTGGGTACCGGAATCAATGCTGCCGAAGGGTTCGCAGAAGCGGCCGCTGCGGAGATTGCACGGATCACCGGACTGTCATTTGTCACCGCTCCTAACAAGTTCTCGGTGCAGGGTTCTCACGACGCGCTGGTGCAACTGTCAGGTACTCTGCGCACGGTTGCAGTGTCTCTCTACAAGATTGCGAACGATATTCGACTGATGTCTTGTGGGCCGCGTGCAGGTTTTGCCGAACTGATCATTCCAGAGAACGAGCCCGGTTCCTCGATCATGCCCGGAAAGGTGAATCCGACGCAGATAGAGGCCTTGACCATGATTGCCGTACAGGTGATGGCGAATGACGTTGCAGTCGGTTTCGGCGGCGCGGGTGGATATCTGGAAATGAATGTTTACAAGCCAGTTATGATTCACAACATTATCCACTCGATCACGATCATGGCTGACGGATGCACGAATTTCCGAAAGTTCCTAGTCGAAGGGACGGTACCGAATTTGCGGAAGCTGAAAGAGAGCGTGGACCGCTCCCTGATGCTCGTAACGGCTCTGGCTCCGGTCATCGGTTACGACAAGGCATCTGAAATCGCACACCACGCAATGGAGAAAGATTTGACGCTGAAGGCTTCGGCGATGGAGTTGGGCTATGTCAGCGAAGACGAATTTAACCGCCTTGTGGATCCGGCCAAGATGGTTCGCCCGCAGCATAGCGGGCGATGAGTGAGATTCGTTTATTATTTTTTCGTGTTTTTCTCGCCTGTGACGACTAAACTTCTGAGTACCTTCACATGTTGAGGAACACATGACTCCGCTTGCTCCACTGATGCGCGATCAGAGGAAAGCCGAAGCCGAACACTTACGGCTCCTCGAAGTCTTCCATTTTGTCTTTGCAGGTCTTTCGACACTGGGGATCGGTTTTCTCGCGCTCCACTATGCTCTCATGCGCGCTGTCATATTCAATCCAGCTAAGGGGCAGAGCTCGAAGGGAATGCCTCCGCCAGAGCAGATATTCGCGATTTCCATCTGGGTCTATGTGGTTTTCGGGGCGTTGATGATCGCTGCGGCAGTTGCAAATCTGGCGTCCGGTTTATTCATTCGAAAAAGGCAGCATCGATTGTTTTCGCTGATTGTCGCAGGTATCAACTGCGCTCAAATCCCGTTCGGTACAACGCTGGGCGTGTTCACATTCGTTGTCCTCCTCCGGGACTCCGTTCGCGAGTTGTACGAAGCCGACATAACTCAATTGTGACGAATGTTTTCTGACTCTTGGCGGCCAAGCCTTGAGTCGGCCGTTGCCGGGCTGGAGGGAGCAGGGTTATCATGGCCCGTGATGAACAATCCCTCCACAAGCAAGATTCTGGATGCGCTTTCCGAGAACTGGCAAGCGGAAATGCGCGGCTTCCACACATACAACGCGTTTTCTGAACGCGACGCGGACCCGATTCGTAAACGCATTCTGCGTAATCTGGCTGAGGCCGAGGCGCGACATGCAGCGATGTGGGGGAAGCGAATTCACGAACTTGGTGGCTCGCTGCCGCAATATGACGGTACTGCTGCTGGCGACGCGGACACGTTGGCAAACCGAATCGGCGGCCCAGGTATGGCCTTACGCCGGTTGGAGATCGACGAAAGTCGCGATATCGCGCGATATGGAAAGCAGCTTGAAGAACTCGGAGACCTGCCTAGCGTTGAGATTTTGCATCAGGTAATCGAGGACGAACAGGAACATTACCGCGAACTCGGCAGTCTTATCCGTGATCATTACCCGGCTTCGGCCGTCGCCGAGGTGAAGTCCGATCCTAAAACGGTAATAGCGGAACTGTTGGCCAAACGTTCGAACTCCGGTAAACAGGCTGCGGGCTGGATTGGCGACGCAATTTACGGAGTAAATGACGGCCTAGGCGCAATCTTTGGAATCGTCTCAGGAGTTTCGGGCGCGACGTTGGGAAACTCGCATTATGTGCTGCTGGCGGGGATTGCAGGAATGGTGGCAAGTGCCCTGTCCATGGGCTCGGGGGCGTATCTCGCGGCTAAGAGCGAATGCGAGATCTACGAGGCGGAACTGGCACGCGAGCGCGAAGCTATCCAAATGAATGGCCTCGAAGCTCGGGAACTGCTTTCGTTGTATTACCAAGTAAAAGGCCTGCCGCAGGAAGACTCCGACCGTGTCGTAGAGCACATTGCGAAAGATCCCGAACAGATGCTGCGCGCTCTGGCGGCCGAACGCTTGAACTCAACCGAAGATGCACTGAGCAATCCGATGACGTCTGCGTTCTCTGGTGCGCTGTCGACGGCAGTGGGTGCGTTCGTTCCCATCATTCCGTTTTTCTTCCTCAGTGGATACCCGGCTGTAATTGTTTCCGCCGTCATCTCTCTGATTGCGCATTTTGCGGTTGGTGCGGCGAAATCATTGATCACGGTTCGTTCGTGGTGGTCGAGTGGTTTTGAAATGACCGCCGTAGGAGCGCTGGAAGGAATCGTGACATATGCGATTGGGATTGGTCTGGGCAGATTGGGTGCCTAAGACGGTAGATGGTTGAAGAATCGTAAGGCGAAATGCACAGCGCGACTTTTTGCGGAGGCTTGCTGCTCTGTTATAATTCCTATAACGCGGTGAAGATCGCGCCTTTCTACAGTCGGGGAGTGGCTCAGCCTGGTAGAGCACCTGGTTCGGGACCAGGGGGTCGGAGGTTCAAATCCTCTCTCCCCGACCATTCTTTACTTTTAACCCTTTTGAAGATCAGATCGAAGGGCTTTCTGTAAGTGGGATAAAGACTTACGCCGTCGATGGAGCAGTTCAAAAGCACAATTTTGAGCAATTGGGCTTGTTCCGTCGGATTCTGCCTAACATACAGAAAATAAGCCTTGTTGGCGAGTTCTAAACACCTCTGGGCATTCAACAGCCTCTCGCCGTTTGAATCCTCTGTTCCGGCCATGGCAGCACGAATCTGCTGTTCTTCCGAGCGCCAATCGCCCATTTTGCGATCCCAGAAGTCTTCCGGAATCTTGCCATCCAGCTTGTCTGAGTACGCTTGGTCCATGCGGCGGCGAACGATGGCCAGACGCTGCTCCAAACGCACTCGCTGGGCGGAGCATTCATTTCTCATGCGGGTTTGGTCGCGGGTTAGAGATTCCTCGATGCTGTTCAGAACATCATCGGGGATGTGGATGTCTTTGAGAACCGCGCCGAGTCTGCGCGCAATCTCCTCTTCGCGGAATCGCGGCAGTTGGCATTTGCCGCGATAGCCTGTGCAACGGTAGTAGACGTATTTACCTTTCTTCAATTCGGCAGTGACGGTGCAATCGTCATGCGCACACTTCAAAAGCCCCCGAAAGGCTATCTCATGTTTGCGATACTTGGGCCTGTTGTGTCCGTGGAGGACATCACTGGCTTCGTTATATAGCGCCCGGCTGATGAATGTCTCGTGCGTGCCTTGGTAGGTTCTTCCACCCCAGACGAATTGCCCAACATAGAAAGGGTTCAAGAGAATCGTGTGCAGATAAGGGCGGGTAATGATCTTGCCAGTTTCAGTGCGAACCGCTTTCCGTAAGGCTGAGAGCGAGTAATCGCCGGAGGCATACAGCTCAAAAATGCGCCTTACTGTTCCGGAATTTTCCGGATGAATCTCAATCGTGCGGTCAGCCTTGTTGTTCCTATATCCGAGTGGCGCACGGCCCGGATAGCAACCTTCCTCCGCCTTGGCATACATGCCCTTCTTCACTTCTTCGCGGAGGTTCTCACAGTAGTTCTTGGACAGGACGAGATTGATGTCGTGAATCAGCTTGGCTTGCGATTTCGCGTCTTTTGAGATGATCTGGTTCTCTTTGACGAAATGAATCTCGACATCGAGGTCTTCCAAAGTTACAGCGTCTCGCAAGTTGCGGTACAGCCGGTCGGTCTTTTCGACGTAGATCGTGCGGCAGGGCCGATGCTTACGCTTGAGGAACTCGACCATCTCGTTAAACTGTTTTCTGCCGGGAGCCTTTGCGGTTTCCACGTCCACAAACTCAGCAATGATTTTGAAGCCGTTCCGCGCGGCGTAGTCGCGCAACAACTTCAATTGAGCCTGGATGGAGTAACCTTCCTGCTCTTGCTCCCGGCTGGAAACTCTGGCGTACACGACTGCTGCGTTCACTCCGCTGGACATAGATCTCCACTCCCCACAAACTGTGCCGTGTATCTTACGATGACGTTGGCTGGTTGAGAAGATACCTCGCGCAGATTTCAGGAGCCTTGGTGCACGATTCCATAAATAACTACGCTGGGTTCGACGCCGATTCCTGCCTATCCCAGCGGTCGAGCAGTTCAAAGAATTTGCGGAGCCGGGAGACGGAAAGGTCATCGAGCGCAAGAGTATCGCAGCCCTTGACAGGGCAGTCCTCAACAACGGCCACGGGTTCTGGAGTGGCCGGAGTTCCGGCTGATGACAGCTCGACCTCGCGCCGCGATTTCTTGGACCTGCCCATCGTCTCTACCTGAGACGACATTACGGAACGGGCCTGCCTGAGACCAATGCCTTTTCAAGCAGAACGATGCTTAGGGAACATCAATGAAAAGAGACGAGAACCTCGCAAGTCGGTGGGGAACAAGAGTAGATGGGTGAAATTACCGTCGCACGCGAGTGCTTCTTTTTGGAATGTCGTCGATATCCCGCACAACCTCGCTCATTGGAGTGGCGAACAAGAGGCAGATGCGAAGCAGCGTACGCAGTGTGATGGGTTTTCCGGCCTCAACCTTTTGCCAATAACGCACGGAATATCCGTGCGAAATCATATCCTCCTGGCTGTAGCCCGCGCTCTTCCGCAATTCCCGGATACGTACGCCTAAGCTCTTGAAGAATTCGGCTTCATCTCCCATGGCTTGTTTGTAAGCGATTTTGGCCTATAAGGACCACGATCTATTTAGTACGTGGTACAATTAGACTAAGAGGAGAGACGTTTTTCTGCGCTGCACGAGTCTTACGCATTGAGACGCCATAGGAGGTCGAATGTCCCACCGAATCATCGAATTCAAGGAAGCCGCAGGAAAGACAATCGAGAAGGTCACGCTCACGAACGAGCCCGAATTCCGAGCGGTCACAATCCGCTTATCGGACAAGACCGCGTTGCATTTCACGGTAAACACCCGAGTTGATTTCGATGCGGAACTGCTCGACTGGAAAACAGGCAATGGCAAGCCCATAAAATCCTATCAGCGTGTCTTCCAATCTGAATGAAGCAAATGCCCCACCGAGACAATTCAGCGCCGGACGTGGGGCAGACCAGAGAGGGCGAGGCAAAGAATTCCTCTTCAAATAATAGGGAGGGCATAAAGAGTGGGCAAATCTACCGATCCAAAGCGCCTTGTGACTTACACCGAATTTCATATAGCAGTGAAAGGGCCCAACGGAAGCTATCGAACTCTCTGGAGAAACGTACAGACGTTTGAGGATTTACTGAGGCAGGGCATCGCGGCGTACATGCGCGTGGAGAAGCAAGCCTCACCGAAAAAACGCATCGTGATCACAATACAGTGACCGGTCGACCGCAACCCTACCACATGAGGCCCACAGTCAGTCGCAAAACTTAAGGAGGACTACTGCAGTCCCCTTCGCCGCAACCGACATTCGCAACCCCTGTATACAACCCCACAGACGGTGGCTTCGGATCGAGTCCTGAAGTGGCCGACTCAGCGCAGGACTCGGAATCTTCCACCCGACTTATATCTATTTGATCCGCTTTCTCTGTTTTAGATGTGAACACGCGAAAGCCGCATATTTAGCGGCTGCGAGCGATGTTCTTGGTTGGAAATCCACTCCAAGATGAATATTCATAAATGATGCTCCCTGAAAAATCAATGAGTTACGGATAGTGAAAAACCGGATTCATGCCTATTTGGAATATAGCGGCTCGAAAAGGAATAAATCACTCTCTGCGTTCTGCCTTACGTTGTCAGTGTGCAGGCCGAGATCGAGTTGCGGGAGATGTGGTTTGTGGTGGTGGTTGCCGAGGAGCGTAACTTCTCGCGGGCCGCCATCCGCTGCAATATCACGCAGCCTGCACTTTCCAGACGAGTCCACGAGGTCGAGGAAGCGCTCGGAGCAAAACTGTTCGAGCGTCAGACCCGATGCGTTCGCGTGACGAAAGCAGGCTGGCTCTTCGTTCGCGAAGCACGCCGCACACTGGAGCAGAGCCGTCGTACGGTATCGCTTGTTCAGGCGTTTGCGAAGCAGCAGGCGAGTCCGGTTGTAGTCGGGTTGTCATCACTGTCCGACCTGCCGCGTCTTTATATATTGGTGGAACGTGCGCAACGATCCACTTCTGCAGTTACGGTCAGTCTCCGAACCGCATACACTCCGCAATTGATATTGGGCTTGCTGCGTGGGAATGTGGACCTTGCTGTTGTGGATGTGCCCACACGTGCTCGCTGCATCCGATTTCATCCACTCGCAGCCGAGCCGCTGGTCGTAGCTCTTCCAGAAAAAGTGAACTTGTCAAAGCAATCAACCGTCCAGTTCACGGAGCTGAAAAGTGCGCCGCTGGTACTGCTATCGCATGACATTGATCCAGGTCGCGACACCATCGACCAAGCTCTTTCTTCCGCAGGTGTACGCGCATTCAAGGTTTACGATGCCGCCAGCATTCCCGAACTCCTCGATGAGGTTGCCGTGCATGGACGCCTCGGAGTGCTTCGTCAGTCAGCGATACGATTCCAGCGGCAAGGCGTCGTTTACAAATCGCTCGCCGAGACGATCCGGCTTGGTTATGCACTGGCATGGCGTGCGGATGATCGTCGTTCAGCGTTGATGTCATTGCGTGATTCGTTTATCGCCTTCTCCCGCCAGCCATGATCTTCCTACGAAATAAGAACGAGTCAAACCAGAGTCAAACCCGGCATTCCCGCGAGCACGGGAGTGTAACCGCCGCGGCTCACCGCCGCGTCAACCCCACAGCCGCCTCCGGCGGTGCGCCCAAGTTTCGAACAGAGTTGAGTTCACTTCCGGGCGCAGGGTTGACCCGGCCCGCCGCGACGGGTGTTCTTCAACTATGGGGGAATGCCATTCTCTGTGCTTTGCAAGCACACAGCAGCAAAACTGGTTCACCCAGGAGGAGCACGCATGCGACTCGATATTCCAGACGATATTCCTTACGACCTTCCCCGCCGCAGGCAGCCAGAGACGCCGCCACTTGCTCCCTCGCCGCTCGAACTGCGCCGGGAGGAACTGCGCGAGCAGATGGAACATCCGCGCAAACTGAATCTGCCGCGCGAGCCGCAGGCAAAGAAGCATTCCGTAGAACTACCACGACCTGATGCACGAGAGGCCGTCGCTCACGATCACGCCATACCGCGTCGAACGCGGCGCAATGAACTTCCATTCTCAGTCATTGGTCCGTCACTTCGTCCGGAGGAGATCAAGGCGCTTGGCGAGATCGGACGCTTCCGCGTAGTTGCCACTCGCGACCTCTCAACGAATGTCTATTCCGGACACAGCAACCAACTCGCCCGCGATCTTCGTTTTCTTGAGCAGAGCGGACTCGTTCGCGCCGAGACCGTCAACGCTCGCCGTGATGGACGTGGCGGCAAGGTTGAGCGGATTGAAGTGGTCATTCTCACCGAAGAGGGACGAAAGATGGCTCGCCGACTTTCAGGACTGCCCGACGATCAGCAACTCTACTCGGGACTGGTGAAACCGCGCGAGGTCGAACACGATTCCCAGATCTACCGCGCCTATCTCAAGGAAGCAGAGCGAATCGAGAAGCAAGGTGGGGAGCGGCTCCGTGTTCGCCTCGACTTCGAACTGAAGTCCCAGGTTCAGAAAGCGATCTACGGTCAGCGCAAGGCAGAGCCCGAGCGCGATATCGATTCGATCAAGCAGCAAGTTGCCGAGCAACTTGAACTGCCATACGTCAACAACGGGATTCAGATTCCTGACGCCCGCATCGAGTACGACCTCGACCAAGGATCACGCTCCGGTCACACCGATATCGAAGTTCTCACCGCCGCCTACCGCCCCGGCCATCTACGCGCAAAAGCTCAGGCGGGATTCCAAGCCTATGCTTCCTCCGCTGACCGGGCCACGCTGACCGCGCGTGCGGAAGGTGAGCACCATCTGCTCGACAACATTCTTGAGCTCTGACCATGACCACCGATCCCATTCCCGCGATTGAGGCGCTCGGCTACACTCCGCGCGAGGCTGCCTTCCTGTATCTGGTTGCCGCACACTCCGGCTACTTCCTGCGCCGCCAATTCGATTACTTCATCGACCGGATGAAGGGAGCCATCGCCAGAAACTTTCTCGCCAAGGCCCAAGCTGCTGGACATATCGAGGTCATCGAGTATGCACGAGGATGGAGGGTCTACCATCTACTCTCGCGGTCGATCTACCGGCTGCTGAAAATGCCAGAGTCACAGAATCGGCATCGCAAGGGAGACGCATCGATCCGTTCACGCCTCCTCACGCTCGACTACGTTCTCGAAAATCGTGAGGATGAATATTACCTGGTTGCCCCGGAGGAGAAGCTGGATTTCCTCGCCCAGCAACGTCGCATCAATCCAAGTTTCTACCAGGACTCAGCGGGACAGTTACTCCCGCTCATCAAGTCGTCGCTCATCTCGTTGGAGAATCGGGAGCGCCCGACGACCTCACTGGTCCGTCTCCTTTTCATCGACGAAGGCTTGTTGACGATGACGAAGTTCGCAAGAGTGCTCGAAGAACTGGAGCCGGTGCTGTGTGCGCTTCGCAACTTCGAGTTGATCTACGGCGCGAACTCGGATCGCAACTTCGAGCAAGCGGGGCGCGAGTTCTGGCGGCTCTTCGCTCGGTACAACCAACAGTCTGAGTCAAACTACACCCGTGACTTGTTCGGAAGCCGCTTCCAACCTCAACAAACACGCCTGCCAATCTCTGCAACGATCACGACAATCTTCTTTAAGTACGCCTATCCTCCGCACAGCCGGAAAGAAAGCCGGGGTTCTAAGCAGGGTTCAACATCTGACGGTGCAACTTCATTGGATTTAGATACATAGCCAGCAGTGTGGGTGGACCGAGGGCGGGAGCGACGCTATCCTTCGGATCTGCCGCTGCGCTCGTCGCTCCCGCCCTTGGATGACATGGGGATCGAAGTTGAAACACAAACAGGGTCAGAGCTCATCGAAAGACAGTACTCAACCAAGACCATGCGGAGTCTCTGTGTATCTCGATTACACATGCGACGGATCAGGCGTAGATGTCTTCGCATAAATACAAAGATCGCGCTTGGATGCTCTCTTCATAGATTGATCGAGACAAGATGCGTGGTTACCTTAGAGCGGTTTCATAGTGTCTGTGTCCGATATCCGCAGGATTGAAACCAAGCGGCGGAATCTTGGGCGGTGATAGCTGCCATGGCGGCTGTGATGGCGAGGTCGAGGGTGTCGAGGATTCGAGCTT